>Ga0154558_1058_pt4 | contig 8535 bp, 8 predicted proteins | sample RifGroF2_FD_105701 | JGI IMG/M metagenome (GOLD analysis project Ga0154558, IMG submission 105701) | Bacteroidetes bacterium GWF2_49_14 | reverse complement strand
ACTGATGCCGGAAAACACAATTGCCGCGTTTATCAGGGCGGTTGATCTGGGGGTTACCACCCTCGAAATGGATGTGGTGATCACGAAGGACGGACAGGTGCTGGTTTCCCACGATCCCTATATGAATTCAGCTTTTTGCCTTGACAGTACTGGTCAGCCCATTGCAAAAGAGCGACAAAAGGATTACCGTATTTATGGGATGAACTTTGAGCAGGTGAAAAAATTTGATTGTGGAACCCTCCCGCATCCGGATTTTCCGGAGCAGAAAAAGATGAAGGCAACCAAACCCCTGCTAAAAGATGCAATTGCCGCAGTGGAGGCCTATATTAAGGGACATAAACTACCATGGGTTCAGTACAATATCGAGACGAAATGCTCCAGGGACGGGGATGAAGTATTTCACCCGAAACCAGAGCCTTTCACCGATCTCCTGATGTCTGTGATCAAAGAAAAGGGGATCAGTTCCCGCTGCATCATCCAGTCGTTTGATATGCGGACACTGCAATACCTGCATGTAAAATATCCGGAGATGAAAACCGCACTCCTGATCGCAAACCCGAAATCATTCAAAGGCAACCTGAAAACCCTCGGATTCAAGCCCGATATTTACAGTCCCAACCAGATTTTAGTCAGCCGGAGCTTGGTTGAAAGGGCACATAAAGCTGGAGTAAAGTTGATTCCCTGGACTATTAACAGTGAGAAGGATATCCTGAAAATGAGGTTACTGGGTGTAGATGGGTTAATAACGGACTATCCGGATCGGGTAAAAAAAGGAAAATAATCGCATCTTTAACTCTTCATTTAATGAAAGATAAAACTTGAAGAAATTCAGGAAAATTCGCTATGTCTGGAAATTTGCCTACCGGCATTTATTTTTCAAATTTTGGTACCGGTTGATCAGCCTTCTGGATAGAAAGTCAGAAATCCTGTTCATGAATTTCGGATACCATAATCCTCTGCAAAAACTTGATCTGCTGCCGCAGGAAAATATCAACCGCTATTCCATACATCTCTACCATCAACTGGTTCATAACCACGATTTATTTCAGAAAAAGATACTCGAAGTCGGCTGTGGCCGCGGAGGAGGTCTGGCTTATGTCAAAAGACAGTTTTCTCCTTCATTGGCGGTCGGAATGGATATTGATAAGCTTGCTGTAAAATTTTGCAGGAAGCATCACCCTTCAGAAGGGCTTGAATTTGTTGCCGGGAATGCGCATCAGCTTCCTTTTGAAGATAATTCTTTCGATTATGTTATTAATGTTGAGTCGTGTCACCGGTATGAGAATATCGGGCAATTTCTGAAAGAAGTGCGACGGGTCCTTCGGCCGGGAGGTTTTTTTCTGGTTACTGATTTTAGGCGGGATTTTCTGGTAGAAAAGTTCCATAACAACCTTTTCTCATCCGACATGATCCTTACGGGGCCGGAGGATATTACCTCAAATGTTACCCTTGCACTGGAGCTGGATGATCCGCGCCGGAAGGACCTGATCAGGCGGGTTGCCCCGTTTTTTCTGCAGAAGCTGGCTTTGGAGTTTGCAGGGGTAAAGGACTCGGATGTTTACCGGAACTTTCAAACCCGGCGCTGGATTTATTTGAATTATTACCTTCAGAAGGAGTTTTGATGCAGTTTTACTAACAGCTGAATTCCCGTCCCGTCCTGAACATCGTCAGGATGTTCTCAATAGGAATCCCATCATGAAGCGAGTGATCAGAAGCCAGGATGTATCCGCCTCCGGGTGAGGCGATTGCAATGGCTTCGCGGACTTCGGCCGCAACTTCTCCAGGAGTCCCGAAAGGCAAGGTACGGGTGGAGTCGATATTCCCGATAATGCAGAAGCGGTTGCCGTATTTTTCCTTGATGGTCCGCAGATCCATGTGGGCCGTTCGCTGCAGGGGATGAACGGAGCAAATCTTGGTCCGGGCCAGATCATCGAGATAGGCATTGATGTTTCCGCAAGAGTGCAGCAGTACCGGAACTCCAAGACTATCAATGTAATCGGCCATGTCGTGTATGTACGGCAGGAAAATCTCACGGAAATGATCCACTGAAAAGAAGCAGCTGTTGCTGTCGCCCAGGTCCTCGCTGATCCAGAGGCCTGCACAGCCCGATTCCACCGAGCGGCGTGCAGCCTCCTTGAAATATTCGTTCGACATTTTCAGCACGTCGGTGATCAGGCCGGGATCCTCATACAGGGCATAACAGATGCGTTCGAAACCCATCAGGAGCCAGGCAGTGCAAAGGGGACCGCTGACCCCGCCCAGGATGGCCATGTTTTCCCGGTTGTTCGCCACCGCGGCAAGTATCTCCGAATTCCGGCCGGGGAGGGTGGGGTCGGGGAGCTTGTATTTTCGAAGGTCTTCCCTTGATTTGATAGGGTAATCAATCGGGGCATCAATCGGCCATGAACTCTCATTTTTCTGATAGGTGGTGCCCCACTCATCCTGATATACGTTGTCCTTCAGATATTTGGGCTGCAGTCCGGTAAATCCTCCAAAAGGCACCCAAACCCCGTCGTGGTCCAACGCCAGCGCGCACTCCACGGCATCCTTGCCGTTATAGGTTTCCGGTTTATGCCCGATGAGGTGCTCATACATTGGCTGCTGAAACAGAAAGTCAAACATCGGGAGGCGGTCCGGGGTTCCCCGGCGCAGGGCGGTGAGAAAGCGTTGTTCGCGGGTCATGGCAGACGGTTGCTGGTTACTGGTTGCTGGTTAAGGGTTTCGAGGTATGGGGTATGAGGTTCGGGGTCGCATTTGCCTCACCTTATACCCCAAACCTCATACCCAATCATCTCATCATCAAATCATCACATCATCTCATCGTTTAAGTACGATATGTTCCAACTCTTCCAGCGACTTCCCCTTAGTCTCCACCAGATATTTCCAGAAGAAGAAGAAACTGATCACGGTGGCGATGCAGTAAAAGCCGAAAACCGGTCCGGTTCCCATCTTGCCCATCACGATTGGGAACAGGAAGGAGGTGGCGCAGTTGATCACCCAAACGGCAAAGGAGCTGATGGCCGCCCCCCGGGCACGGATGGCGTTCGGGAACATTTCCGAGATGATTACCCAGATAACCACCCCCATGGTGCTGGCAAAAGATGCAACATAGCAGATTACGCAGGCCAGCAGGGCAAAGCCGCTGAACCAGTTATAGGTCATGCCCGACCAGATCAGCCCGAGAAAGACTGCCATGCCACCTGCTCCGAACATCAGGAGGGATTTGCGGCCAACCTTATCGATAAGAGACATTCCGATTAGAGTGAACACCACGTTGGTAGCCCCGATGATTACCGTCTGCAGAAATGCCGAATCGCTGGAGAAGCCGGCCGATTGAAAGATGGTGGGCGCATAGTACATGATCACATTGATTCCCGTGAACTGACTAAACGTTCCGAGAATCATCCCGATGATCACGATACGGGTATAAGGTTTTTTGAACAGGGGCGTTTTCATGCCGCCGCTGTTTTTCTGCACCGAAGCGATAATCTCTTCCATTTCCGGACGTGTATCACGGCCCTTATTAAGGCGTTCAATGACCTTACGGGCTTCATCGGTTTTTCCCATGAGCACGAGCCATCGAGGACTCTGGGAAACGAAGAACAGGAGTATGAAGAAGAGGACCGCGGGAAGACCACCGGCCAAAAACATCCACCGCCAGTTGTTTTCGCCGGTATTGACCAGCAGATAATTGGAGAAAAAGGCAACAAGGATTCCGGTAACAATCGCCAACTGACTGATGGCGACCAAACGGCCCCGGATTCGCGCGGGGGAGATTTCAGAGATATACATCGGGCTTAAAACCGATGCACCACCAATGGCAAGGCCGCCGATAAACCGGAATATTACGAAGATAGTCAGGTTATTAGCCAATGCGGTACCCACTGCTGAGAGTAAAAAGAGCAATGCCATCGTTTTCAGCATAAAGCGTCTCCCATACAGGTCGCCAGGTTTGCCCACGGCCATCGAACCCACAACACAGCCGATCAGGGCCGAAGAAACCGCCCATCCCAGCATTGCATCAGTAAGGTTAAAGTGTTTGGTAATGAACGGGATGGTTCCCGAAATCACGGCGGTGTCAAAACCAAACAGCAATCCGCCGAGTGCGGCGGTGAAACTGTTGGCGGCAAGGAGAAAGCGGGGGTGGGGCATGTTGGTTGCTGGTTACTGGTTAATGGTTTGGCGAATGCACTTGTCATCCCCGCGAAAGCGGGGACCGGTTCCCCTGCGTACCGCTCTTTATGGGACGTGGTCCCCGCTTTCGCGGGGATGACAAGTGCTTCTGCCATCTTTCCTAAATCATCTCATCATCACATCATCTCCACTTCACATCAAAAAAATTATCTTTAGAGCAAATTAAACTAATTATGAAACGCGCAGCCCTTCGGTTTTCCGGTTTATTTATCCTGATGTTCGCATTGGCGATTATCAGTGATGCTCAGGATACTCAATATGTTCGTAAACAGTTGGTTAAGCTTTGCGGACCGGAAATGCACGGCCGGGGGTATTACAAACGGGGCGACAGCATAGCAGCATTCTATATTGCCGACCAGTTCAGGCAACTTGGGGTAAAGAACTTCAAGGGCGACTATATCCAGCGGTATAATTTCAATGTTAACCGCATCAACCGCACTTCAGTAAAATTCAACGGAAAGGAATTGAAGTTCAACCGTGATTACGTGGTGAGTCCATATTCTGCATCCGTGAAAGGCACCTTTAAACCCGTTATAATCAATGCGGCCAGAATGCAGAACACGGAAAAATTCCTCGAGGCTATAAATGGTGCCGCTTCTCCGAAAGTGCTCATGCTGGATTCAACAGGTCTCAAAAACCCGGGTCTGTACAGGTTTATCCGCGGACTGGCCTCTGCCAGGGAGATGGGGATTGTTGCCATCATTGAGGTGTTCCCGTCAACCCCGGGAACGCATCCGGGCCGCTGGCAGGGTAAGATTGCGGAAATCAAGGTGGGCAAGCCGGCGATTCCGGATGATCTTACCGAGGTGGTTCTTGATATTGAAAGTGAATACAATGAACAGTATCCGACCCAGAATGTGGTTGGCTACATCCAGGGCCAGACCGATCAGTTTATCGTTTTTACCGGTCATTATGATGGGTATGGATCGTATGGTGAAGGTAATTACAACCCGGCCGCAGAGGACAACGGCAGTGGTACCGCAATGGTAATGGACCTTGCACGGCATTACATGGCCGGCAAGAAGCCTTATTATTCAATGGCTTTCATGCTTTTCAGCGGCGAGGAAGTAGGCCTGATGGGATCAAAGAATTACGTTAACAATCCGATGTTCCCGCTCGATAAAATAAAGCTCGTGGTTAACCTTGACATGGTCATGACCGGCCAGGACGGAGTAATCCTTTTTGGTGGCAATAATTGGCCGAATGAAGCCTCGATTGTCCAGAAGATCAATGAGAAAAATCAGTACATGAAGAATGTTGAAAACCGAGATGGCACCGCTAACAGCGACCATTTCCCGTTCCAGGAAAAGGGCATCCCGGCGATCTTTTTCCTTACAAAAGGCCCGTCTGGCCACGGCCACGGACCGGATGACACCTACAGCAAACTGCCGCTCTATGCCTACGAAAACCTGTTCAAACTGGTGGCTGAAATTCCGGAGGAACTCAAAAAACAAGAGATCCGGTAGAAGACCAAGAGACTTAGAGACTAAGAGACTGAGAGATCAGGAAATGAAATGGTAAATCGTAAATCGTTAATTACATAAATGGTCAGTATACCGGAAAATGGCTGGCTTTGGGCCGGATTTGTAATTTTTGTAATCTGCATGCTCCTGCTGGACCTTGTGGTTTTCAATAAGAAGGCTCATGAGATTAAAATGAAGGAGGCCCTGCTCCTCAGCTTGTTCTGGATTCTACTGGCAGTAGCTTTTAACATCGGTGTCTGGAAGTTTCTTGGCACACAAAAAGCACTCGAATTCCTAACCGCTTACCTGATAGAGGAATCCCTTTCAATCGACAACCTTTTTGTGTTCATCATGATTTTCACCTACTTCCAGGTGAAACCGGCATATCAGCATAAGATACTCTTCTGGGGGATTATTGGTGCCATGGTGATGAGGGCAGTCTTTATCGTTACAGGCGTGGCTCTCATTCACAGGTTCGAATGGATTATCTATATTTTCGGGGGTTTCCTGGTTATCACCGGGATCCGGATGATGTTCGACAAAGGGAAGCAAATTGAGCCGGAAAAGAATCCCGTGATCCGGCTCGCCAGGAAAATGATCCCGGTAACACCGGACACGCATGGCAGCCGGCTGTTTGTCAGGATTAATCATAAAACGCTGGCAACACCTCTCTTTATCACCCTGATCATGATTGAGATTACCGACCTGATTTTTGCCGTGGATTCCATTCCGGCCGTACTCGCCATCTCTTCCGATCCCTTTATCGTCTATACCTCAAACGTGTTTGCCATTCTCGGGCTCAGATCACTCTATTTTGCCCTGGCTTCCATTATCAAATACTTTCGTTTTCTAAAATACGGACTGGCCGCCATACTGTTTTTTGTCGGGAGTAAAATGATCATTTCCTCCTTTTACAAGATTCCCATTGCGGTTGCCTTAAGTACGGTTTTTGGAATTTTGTTGTTTTCGGTGGTCCTTTCAGTCATCATTCCTGAAAAGAGAAAAACTTAATAATAAAATAACATTAGCCCTCACCAATCGCGGTAATTTTGTGAATTGTTAAAACTAAACCGATGGCAAAAGGATTCCTGCGCAAAATTCTTCTCCCCAGAGAAGATAAGTTTTTCCCGATGTTTGAAGAAATGGCCGAATTGATTGCAAAAGCGGCCGCTATCCTAAACCGGATTATCGATTCTGATCTGCCCTATGAGGAAAACGAGGCTTTCACCGAAATCAAGATGCTTGAAAACAAGGCAGATGATATCGTACACAATGTCCTTGATACGGTGGATTCTTCATTTATAACACCCTTTGACAGGGAGGACATACAACGCCTGATCTCGAAAATGGATGACGTGATCGATCTTATCAACTCAACCAGCCAGCAGATTAAACTCTACAAGCCCAAGAGCAAGATGCCTCAGGTACGTGATTTGTCACAGATTATTGTCAGGGGGTGTGAGCAAATCAGGATTGCTGCACCGGAATTACGGAATCTCAAGAAATCATACAAGCTGCATGCTGCCTGTCTTGCCATGAATGAACTGGAAAAGCAGGCTGACGAGGTATTCCATGAGCTGATCTCCACGCTTTTCCAGACAGAAACTAATCCGATAGAATTGGTTAAACGCAAGGAAATCATTGAGACGATGGAAGAGATCACGGATTGCATCGAAGATGTTTCTGACGTATTAAAAACGATAATGATTAAATCTGCCTAACCCTTAGATTATGACGTGGTTTATCATCTTCATCATTGTTGTAGCCCTTTTATTCGACTTCCTTAATGGAATGAATGATGCAGCCAACTCGATCGCAACTGTTGTTTCAACCAAGGTGTTAAGCCCAACCCAGGGGGTTATCTGGGCTGCCTTCTGGAACTTTGCGGCTGTGTTTATTTTCGGTGTACATGTTGCCAAAACGATCGGAAAGGGAATTGTAGATGCCGATATTATCAACGAATATGTCGTTTTTTCGGCCCTCATGGGAGCTATTGTCTGGGTTTATACGTGCACCCGCCTGGGGCTTCCGATCAGTGTTTCACATTCCCTGATCGGAGGTTTAATAGGACCTGCGTTATTGATCGGAGGCCCGGAGGTGCTGATCGCTACCGGAATAATAAAAGTTGTTTTGTTTATTTTCCTGTCACCAATTGTTGGTTTCCTCCTTGGCTATCTGTTGATGGTAGCAACCATGTGGATTTTCCGAAAAACTTCCCCCCGAAAGGTTGATGGCGTATTCAGCGTTATGCAGCTTTTGTCTTCTGCCGTTTTCAGCCTGGGCCATGGAAGTAATGACGCCCAGAAAACAATCGGAATCATTACTATTTTACTGTTTAGTACCGGAAATCTGACAGGAGAATTTCACGTTCCGGTGTGGGTGATTTTCGCCAGCTATACCACCATCGGACTGGGTACCCTTGCAGGAGGCTGGAAAGTTATTAAGACTCTCGGCACTTCCCTGACCCACCTTAAGCCGGTGCAGGGTTTTTGTGCTGAAACGGCCGGAGCAATAAGTGTAATCGGAAGCACCCTCGGAGGGATTCCGGTTAGTACTACGCACACGATCACCGGATCAATCATGGGTGTGGGATCGGTCAAGCGACTCAGTGCGGTTCGCTGGGGTGTAGCAGGTAACATAATTGTGGCCTGGGTTCTAACAATCCCCGGAGCCATGCTCATCAGCACAGGGGTCTACTGGGTTGTTAACCTGATAGTTAAATAGGTTAAACTGGTTGCCGGTTGCCAGTTACCAGTTAGGCCAGAACTGTCATTCCTGCTAAAGCAGGAATCCCCTGACTTGTGCTTCTGCCAAAATCCTTGTTCAGGGACGCGGTCCCCGCTTTCGCGGGGATGACAACGCTCTTGAGGTAACGCTG
>Ga0154558_1033_pt1 | contig 8651 bp, 3 predicted proteins | sample RifGroF2_FD_105701 | JGI IMG/M metagenome (GOLD analysis project Ga0154558, IMG submission 105701) | Bacteroidetes bacterium GWF2_49_14 | reverse complement strand
ACCATCGGCATTGCGGGTAATTCCCAGACCGTTGACAAAGATATGGGCTGCCGTTAGAGCGGTAGAAGTTCCGGCAGTCGGCGTACGGCTCAACAAACTGCGCAGGTTGGTCAGGTCGTTCAACTCAGTGGTTGTGGGAGCTGTCAGTGGCAGATCCACAGGGTTGGCATACAGATTTAATGGAACATTGTTGCTCGTAAAGTAATCTTTATCCAACACCCACTGACTCCCTATAAGACGGCTTGTGGCGGTTGACTGATTAAGCTTCACATCATCTACATAGATTTTTCTGGTGGTTCCCGAAGAAGGCTTAAGCGTCATACGCACCGAACTGATGGTAGACGACACATTCGACGCGTATTCTGTATAAGCACGGTTAAACTCGCGCCATCCTGTATAGTTGAGCAGAAAGCGTGCGGTGCGTTTGGGTGTGTTGTAATACAGAAACTCAACCACCAGCGTATCATTGGTGATTTCAGGTGTATATACCTGCATGAAAGCTGAGTTACCACTGGAAGCAATAAATCCGGTAAATGTCACGGTTAAGACAGATGTTCCCTGCACTTCCCAGCACAAACTCTGTGCACCTTCCTTGTAATGGTCGGTACTGAGCGACAAATTACCACCACTCACAACCGACCATCCTGACGGAACAGTTGCCTCTTCGAAAGTGAAAGTCTGTGCTTTTACCAGCGTAATCGCTCCAAATAATACGAAAAATATGTTGAGTTTCAATTTCATCCGCTTAGAATATAAATTTCTGATTAAAAATCGATTTATCCGTGAGCTGCGCCGACAATAGATAAATCTGGTTTTTGCTCAATATAAAAGTTTTATCTTCCGACTCCTGTACATTCTGCGCAATAATTCTTCCGGTAACATCCATCACCGAAACACTACCGGTAATACCATGAACAGTGAGGGTATCTGCCTGTTTCGACATCCTTATTTTCGGGCTTTCATTATGAGAAAAAGAGGTCGAAACTTTCTCAAGTTCAAAGTTTACCGGCTTACCAAGCCGGCAACTCACCTGTAAAAGGGTATTTCCTTGCTGATAATTCACCTGCACCTGTTCAACAATGTTTTTCAACTGCCAGTTTCCTTCGAGCAATACCTGTTTTACAACCTTAGCTCCCGGCATATCCGTAGCATCGCTGTTCGAGGTCTTCACAGGCAAATGAAGGGAAGGATCACAAACACTTATGCTTAATGTCTTATCATCAACATCCTTATACATCAACAGGGTTTCATACGAAATACTTTTCACCTTTCCTTCCGCTGGATTTGTCTGTTCGAAGCAAACATAAGCGATCACACCCGATTCATTGTCCTGAACGATATGGGCAGTTTCATCGGCCTGTAACACGCGGTAAGCAGGGTCGGTACTCCATTGCCTTTGCTCGGCCGGCGAAGGTTTCAGCATAATCATGTATTCGTAATGCCCGTCAATCGGATTGGCTCCGTGATCAATCCAGGCAGTGGCGAAACTACCACTCGTTGCGGCTTTGGTCTTGTTTTGTGCCGAGGCTTGTTCGCCCCCTGCTATTTTCACCCTGTTGCGGGAAGAAACACGGTAGTAGTTTCCTGTGAGATCGCTTAACACCGTTTCGGAAGAAAGATGTTGTGAATCGAAGGTATAATCTGTTGCTGCAACAAAATTCCCGTTGACCGAGATTTTCTCTGTCGCATTTGCAATCGATTGCTGAAACAAAGTTGTTTCGGTAGCATAATCGGTGTTGGAATTATTGATATCGGTACCGATGCAAATCAGACGTTTGCCGAAAGCAAAGACAGATTTACGGGCTTTGAAGTCAGGTGTGTAATTCGTATTGTTGATCATATTTTCCTCTCTCAGTTTCATTCCGAAGATGCCAAATTGATCCAACAAAGAAGATGCTCCCGCAAAATCTTCTTTCGAACGTGCCATCAGCGTATTGGTCTGCGGACTTTCCAGTAAATTCAGAGGTAAATGAATGGTTGTTGTGCCCGGCAAACGGTTCCAGTCCCAGCCATTCTGACTAAAACGACTACTCTCTCTTGAAACAGGAGATCCTCCGTTAAGAATTTCTACAGCGCCATAGCTCTGATAACGACCATAGCGGTTGTCGTTCGTATATATTTCACTTCCCCATACATCGCTATTGTAACCTTTGATGGTGACCATGCTGTTGCCGAATCGATGAACACCGAGTGCGGCATGATTCAATACATAAAAACCCTGAGGAGTGGCAGCGGCAGTATAGTTAGTAAATTGTTTTTTCAGATCAGTGGTATTGGTTTCGAGACGCAGGTATTCACCAATCAGTTTGCTGTCAGTATTTTCTCCGGATTTGTAAATTCCCCCCAGACGTGCCAGATAAGCAAATGTCTCCACCACATCGTTGCTCATGGCTCCCTGATGTGGATGCCTTCCGGCGAGACCGATGGTCCAGTCTTTCAAATGGGTGTAATGCGACATGGCCAATAATGCTTCCGCCAGATGCTTCCGTGAATCCGGTGACAAGTTAAATTCAGAGGAATAAAGGGTTGCCAGCAGACTTCCCACACCTGCCAGCCCACCAATACCATAGGCAGGATAATGACCGGCATGATGAAAGATCGTTCCGTCAGGTTTCAATCCTCCCATATTGCCGGGAGTATATTGAAGAGAAGTATCGACCCAGCGAACAAGTGCGCTCATCGCACGGTAACGTTCAGGCTGATCCTCTATCATCATGGCAGCAATTAGTCTTCCGAATAACAGTGTATTCCAGCTATCCACCACTCCATCACGGGTGGTATCATACACCGCTCTGGTCTCGGGCAAACCACTCCAGAATCCAAGGGAAGCAACTACGCTCTTAAGACGTCCTGTATTTTTTAATTCCTGACGCATCATCCACGCTGATTCAAATATCTGGCGTGTTTCGTAGCCGTAATGATGGTTATTACCCATAGCACTACCCCACGCAAAACCCTGGTCGAGGGCATAATCCCACAAGCGAAGGTATTCTTCGTGTGAACTCTGATTTTTATTGAACAGTGCGTCCTGCGCCATTCCCATCATCATGGTTCCCAACTCGGCAAAAGCATTATCTGAAGAAGTTTTATCTGTTTTCAGCACTAAAGGTTTTCCTACCAGATAAGCACCTGCCTTGCGCAGATTGGTTTGTGTTAAAAGATTTTTAGCAGATGTAATGAGAGAAAGACTGGCCGTCTGTGGCAGTTGTTTATCCATTGCTTCAGCCACAGTAGCCAGTGACTGAATCTGAGTTACATCTAACTGTGCGGGCACAGTGATATCGTAATTGAGTCCGCTCTCCCACTTCCACAGTGAGTTCCAGTGATTGATGTAAAGGGCTTCAGTATTGTTGGGCTGTTGAGCATCCGGAGCATTCTGGTAATTGACATCGGCCACAAACGAGAAACGGTCGATAAACAACCGGCCCTGAGTTACATCTGCCGGACTGATCAGGTGCAACTTAAGTCCGCTACTCACCTGCTTATTGCCTTCCATATATTTACTGCCGATTCGGCAAATCCTCCACCCGGTGAAGTTCAATCCGAATTCAAAACTATATCTCACAATATTGCTCCGATCGCGGTATTCAGCAAGTAAAGGCGCTTGCTGTGGTTTTTCGTTGTATACCCAGAAGATCACTCCATCACGAAAGTTCTTATTTGTCACCTCATAGTCGACAACCAGCACCGATGGATTGGTCCATTGCCAGCACAGGCTGTTGGCTCCGTCTTTATACGGAGCCTGCACCAGACTCAGCGAAGCCTTCGAAGCATCGGTTGCCCTGAAAGGTGTGACAGTTCCCGTTTCAAAACCATATTGCTGGCTGTGAAGTACAGGTGCCAATAATATTAACCAAATAAAGAGTTTTACTTTCATAAGAGTGTGTTCAACATGATACAATAAACTTTATATCAATTTAATACTAAATATTTTACCACATTAGTCACATAAGTACACTTAAGTTAATGCTATCGCTCATCACTTATCACTTTCAGTTCTTACCTGACTAATGTGGTTAATTATTATTTTGTTATCAACAGTTTTACAGTGCGGACAACCGATGATTTTGATTGATAATTTACATTAGAGGCTTTAAAACTAATCAGATATTCACCCGGTTTATCGAATTTGTATTTGTACGATTCCAGATAGTTACTTGTGTTTTTAAGAGGAAACACCTGCGAATTTTCCGTTTTGCCCAGAGGTACCGCAACAGGTTTCGAGATCAGCCAGTCGTTGTTAAGTGCGGCATAACGTGACGAACGTTTAATTTCCATGAGTGCCGGATTATTCACTGACCAGACTCCTGCTACCGGTTCGCTTTTGTAAGCGGTGGTGTCACCTCTCAAAATGTCAAAAGGAGAAAAGCCCATGGTAGCGGCGAGATTGGTTGACATAAGTGAACTGTCGGGAACTAATGAATTCTTTAAGTTCAGATCGAATATCTGCCATGCAGGCTGCAAATCATCAGACGTAACCGGATGATAATGAAAAGCTATCACAACATTCTTACCACGGTATTGGGTCATGTCAATTATTGCCTGTTTCTTAGTATTAACAGTCGTCGGCAGATTCGACAAAGCGCTGATATTTGTCCAGGTATGACTGGTAATGGCTGCTGAATCAAGCTTAAAATCATTCAGAGCAAGTCCCTGAAATTCATCGGACACATACACACTCAATGTGTTTTCGAAATGAGTTCCCCAGGCAACCATTGTCGAAAAAATCAACTCGGAATATGAAGGAGTAAAATGCTCATAGGACATGGAAATAAAATCGGGTTCTCCCGAAAAATTAAAACTGAGCGTACTGCCCTTCGTGGCAGTGATGAGCGTATCAGTTATGGTCAACCCTTCAGCAGGCGCTACGGCCACATCAAAACTCACCTCCTGCATCAATTCATTTTCACAGGAAGAAAATAAGGCGAGCAGGGAAAAACTGAATAGAATATATTTGATTTTCATCGTTTATACTTTTTTACTTATTGAATTTAATTACCAACCCGGATTATTTACGGTGATCAATTTGTTTACCGACATTTCGCTATCGGGTATAGGAAAATAATTATAGGCTTCTGATACATTATAATAGGCCGACGCATATTTCAATCCTGTAGTCCAGCCATCCTGTTCCACATAACCCTGCATGGTAATCATATTACTATAGAAATCACCCCAACGAATCAAATCCCAGCGGCGCAGAGCTTCGAAACAAAATTCCATGGCGCGTTCTTTTTTTATGACATTGCGGAATTGCTCTTTCGTCAATCCGGCTCCCGATAGTGGAGTGATGCCTGCACGTACACGTACCGAATCAAGGCAGGCATATGCCAGATCCGAAGGCACTGCCGTAAGTTCATTATCAGCCTCAGCAATCATGAGCAAGATATCGCTGTACCTTAGAATCGGAAAATTGATAGGCGTATAGTTCTTATTCTTCGGAATAACCGTTTCATATTCTCGACGATATTTGGCAGCACAGCGTGTTTTATTCTTGTTGCTTACTGCTGCGGTTTCTTCGGTATAGGTGAAGTTTTCAGGAGCAACCGTTCCAGGCCGTAATTTGCCAAAATAATACTTTCTTCCTTTAACTTCCTTAGCGGTAGTACTGGCAAAAACATATTCGTAATTAGCTATATTCCAGTCACCACGGGATGTATCGCCTTCCGATTCATACATTTCATAAAGTTTTACAGAACTATAGGCAAATTTGTAGCTATAGCCGGGATTTGACATCCCTGCAAGATTCTTGTATGTTTCATTCGAGGAATAATCATTGCTACTCCCGAAACCCATTGTATTACCCAAACGTCCCGATGCCTGCTCCACCGTACTGCGGTTACCGGCTTCTTCGGCTTCCCAAATACTTTCAAGTACTCCTGTGCTGTTGTATTTATCCTGTGCCAGATCAAGGAATACCCGGTTGTATGGTTTTACCAGTCCGTGAATATGGCTGTCCATTACTTCGAGTGCCAAGCGTTTTGCTTCGGCAAAATACTCCTGTACTTCAGGACCTGCCGGCTTTTTATCGCGGAAATGTTCCCCTGCCCTGAAAAGATAGATACGGGCAAGTATACCTTTTGCTGCAGATTGGGTAGCTCTTCCGGTATAAGTAATTTCACTTGATTTAACAAGGTTAGGGATAGCTGTTTCAATATCAGCAATAATTGTATCGTAGATCACCTGCTTGTCAACACGTGGCGCATCAAGACCGGTCACTTTTTTGGTTGATTCCAGACGCAAAGGTACATCTCCCCAACCCTGTACAAGGTTGAAATAATAAAACGAGCGGAGGAACAAAGCTTCTGCACGTACACGTTCACGTACCGTCTGCGATAATTCCGGGTTTTTATCCACATTCTCCAGCAGGATATTGGCTCTGTTTACTCCTTCGTACAATATCCGCCAGAAAGTAGTGATATAGGTATTACTGCTGTTTGCGTTGGCACAAAGTATACTGCTTGTGGCGTTGGCTCTCTGATAGAAAGTCAGATCGTCACCCCCCGCAACATAAAGAGGATAATTATTACCATAGAAATGCTCCTGCATGATCGGACTATAAACGCCGGTCAGAAAGGCCTGCAATTCCGATTCATTATTGAAAAAGTTCTCAGGTGTCAGGGTATGAGGTTCCTTTTCCAAAAAATCGGAACAAGCAAAGCCTGTAAACAGGAGGGCAACTATGAATGAGATTTTGATTGATTTCATGATTGTGCTATAATATTTTGGATTAGAAACTTACATTAATACCTACGTTAACTGATGCGGCACGGGGATAGGACGAGAAGTCGAGTCCAGGTGTCAAAGCAGTATTTCTGATGGAAACTTCAGGGTCGTAACCTGTATATTTTGTCAGGGTAAATAAATTCTGAGCAGAAACATAGGCCCTTGCCTTGCTGATTTTAATCCGTTTCAAAAATTTGGGCGAAATAGTATACCCCAGCGACAAGGTTTTCAGACGGATAAAAGAACCATCTTCGATAATACGGCTGGAGAACAGTCCGTTCGAAGAGGAGGCACTTACCCTTGGGACATCGCTGTTCTGATTGTCAAAGGTCCAGCGATCTGCATAGCTGGCATACTGGTTCAGATCTTTACGCTTGTTATACCCGCTTTGAAACATCAGGCGGTTGGCGTTCAGGATATCAGCACCATATGACCATTGTAAGAAAATACTCAAATCAAAACCTGCATACTCGAAATTATTGGTCAAACCACCAATATGTATAGGTTCGCCACGACCGATAAAAGTCTGGTCGTTGGAGTCAATCACACCATCCTCGTTAATATCCGCATACTTAGGATAACCCGGTTGTGTATTATTCTCAGAGGTATAACGGGCTATTCCCGGTTTAAGCGTATAGGCTGATCCATCGAAGATAAACTCGTCCACTTTATAGGTTCCTTCATAAATATAACCGTACATCATACCAATTGGATGTCCGATTTTTGCAATGTAATTCGGCGAGGTGAAGTTCTGATCGAAATAACCATTTGTAAGCATAGCCAGTTGATTATCTGACAATTCAAGCACTCTGTTGGTATTGAAAGAGATATTGAAGTTGGAAGTCCATTTGAATTTCTTTGATTGCAGATTAATGGTATTTATAGTGAATTCAACTCCCTGATTCTGTACTTTTCCGATGTTCTTCATCACACTTCCATAACCTGATGAAGGCACAAGGGTGGCACGTAGCAAAAGGTCGGAAGTAATTTTATTGTACCAGTCGAAAGTAAAATTGACTCTGTCTTTCAGGAAAGATAAATCTACCCCGAAATTAGTTTGTCCGGTTGTTTCCCATTTCAAAACAGGATTCGATAAACTATACGGTACTACACCTACATTGGTCACTGTATTGTTAAAAGCATATACGCCGTGGGCAATATCGTCCGGCTTGGAAAAATTTCCTTCGGCAGCCTGTAAGGCTTCAAAAAGTGCATAGGTATCGTATTCGCCCACACGGTTATTCCCGGTTACTCCCCAGCTCAGACGGACTTTCCCTGAATTGAGCACAGAAGTCAGCGGTTGAACGAAGTCTTCTTCAGTAAAATTCCATGCCAATGAAGCGGAAGGAAAATATCCGTACCTGTTTTGTTTGGTGAATTTTGAAGAACCATCGGCACGGAACGAAGCTGTGGCATAATACTTCGACTGATAATTATAATTGAATCGTGCCAGATACGATAACATGCTCCATTCGGAGATATTTGATACTATACGATTAGCTACTCCTTGTCCCATACCTGCCATACCAAGCGATTCGTAAGGAATATTTATGGTTTTCATGCTGTAATAATCATAGTTGGATTCCTGCATGGTCAAACCAATCATCGTATTGATATAATGCTTTTTCTGAAAACTGGTCTGATAGGTCAGGATATTTTCATTAAGCCATGTTTTGCGTTCCGAGGTGGAAAGTGTGGCATTTACTTTATCCGTTGAAATAGGTGAACCGTAACGGGTTTTGGAGTTGTTGAAGTTCTCTCCTCTCCGGCTATCAAGCGTATAACCTCCGGAAACTTTCAGTTTCAGTCCTTTAATGAATTCATATTCCACAAAACCATTAAACTGGCTGTAGGTAGTAAAGTTCTTTCGATACTCATTGTTGAGCGACAGGATAGGATTGAAACGATAATCATTTGTCTGATCC
>Ga0154558_1045_pt1 | contig 8851 bp, 7 predicted proteins | sample RifGroF2_FD_105701 | JGI IMG/M metagenome (GOLD analysis project Ga0154558, IMG submission 105701) | Bacteroidetes bacterium GWF2_49_14 | reverse complement strand
TGCCACTGATCTTCTGTCAGTTTTTTCGCTTCAAGCAATTCAAGCAGAGTGGCGTATGCATGCTGCTGCTTGTCGAGCGGGTAGCGCTCCCAAAACATTTCATAACGGCAGTGTATCTCTTCCCAGGAATTCAGGGTGCCGGAACCGATATCCATTCTCAACTGGTCAACATCCGTTTTCGGCACCAGCTGTCCGCCAAGATTTTCCCAGCTCTCCAACCGGTTGCCATCCAGCGCTTTTACCATGCCATTAAACCCGGAGCCGGGATTTTTATCCAGATAATCGACCAGGTTCTTAACCGCATAATCCACAAGCATTTCATGATATGCCCGGTAAGCTGCATAGGGTTTCAGGATGAGTGATTGCCTCGTTGAATTCTCCATTCGTTCTCCGAGAACTCTAAGACCTGCCACCTTGCTCTCTTCACCCGATAAAAGATCATGCCCCAGTGTATCCAGGTCTGCTTCAGACTTTTCTCCACCTGAACCGTTTGTGCTTAACCACGCCTTGGCCGTCCATATTCTCAGCAACCTGCGCGCAATGAAAATCTCCTCAACCGTATCAGGAGCCAAAGCCTGATATTCAATGTGCTGAACCTTCCGCAGGCGTTTGTCGCGGACCTGGTATTTCCAGGCATTCCGCGCCAGTGCGTACATGTTGTACATCCACCAGTAGGCGGGCATTACCTCCAGCTGGTTCGCCGATACATTATTGTTGACCAGCGAGAATGGCAGTCGTATATCCAGCTCAGCCATATAATCCGATTTTGATAGCAGCACAAACGAGGCAAACCGGCTTGAGTGCTTGAGACTGGTACAGAGCCCCGGCCAGAACCCCCTGCCTGCCCGGATCTCATTGTCATTGGCCCTGCTGTTGTGGTTGGACCCGATCGTGGCCCCCGCTGCGATATTGCTCTGTCCCATCACGATAGCTGCCACCAGGAAGGAGTTGTTATGATGCTGTTCGTGCGCCGGAAATAAAAGGTTATTCAGCACTTCGCAACAGGAAATGGTAGAATTGTCGCCCAGAAAGGAGTTGATCAGGCGTGCACCATATTTCAGATTCGAGTTGTTCCCCATAATAAACCTTACGGCCTTGCAGCCATAAAAAATCCGGCAGCCAAAGCCCACGATCCCGTTCACCAGTTCAACCCCTTCACCAATCTGGGTAGGTTCCGCAGTTGATGAATTGATCGTGACATTCTTTAGTTTATTGGCCCCCTTGATATAGCAGTTCGATCCGATTGTAACATCCTTCACGATCTGGGAATTCTTGATCACGCAAGAGGTTCCAAGCGTGCCATAATACCCCCTGCGATGGTCGAAAGTTCTCTGTGTTATATTTTTCAGCTTATCCATCAGGGCCCCGTCATCACGATACCTTGCCCAGAGGTAGGCATCTGCCGTGATCATCCCATTGAATGGCATAACCTGCCGCGAGCCGGTTTCATTCATCAGGTCAATCCACACCCGTACCGATTCCGGTTCTCCTTCCTTAAGAATACCATTACCGAACTTGGCATGATCAGTTGTATTCATCTCATTGATATTGAAAAGAATACAATGATCACCCACAATATAATGCGACAGGTACCGGACATTGTGAATGGCAACGTTGTCCCCGATATCACAGGAGATAATCAGGCTGTTGGTAATCCCTACAGAGAGTCGGAGATCATGGTGTTCGAGCACGGAATCGTTGACACTTCCGATCCTCACAAGCCCAAAAAATTCTGTGTTCCGGATCTGGCGAGGATCAAAAATGTCAGTAACGAGGATATCATCCCAATCGGGAGAAGTATTATGGTTTTTTACAAGGGTCTCCAGTTCATCGGAGCGAAGATGCCGCCATTTATCAAGCGGCCACACCGACTGCCGGTTTCTCTGGTAATACTGGTCACATCCATCCGGTAAATATTCTACGGGAATAAAATCGGTACCCAAACTACTGGCTGGCAGCACGGAAACGGTCTTCATGGCACTATTCTGATTTTGAGGCTGGTTAATGATCAAATAAAAAGCAACTCTAAATTGCTATTTATTAATCTCATAACCTAGAACCTTGGTGGATTTTCGCCGTTCGGGCATGGAGGACCCGGCAATCAGGTAATGTGCGGTAGCTTCGGCAATATCCTGAACGGGTATGGATGTAACTGGTTTAAAGGTCTTTTTACAAAGCGGACAGGCGGTAATCAGAACATCAGGATGATTGACGGTCAGCTGCTCCGCCGCCCCCCGGGCCACAGCTTTTCTGACCTCAGGTTCCAGGGCAACGCCGCCAAGGCTCCCCCCGCAACACAAGCCTTCGCCGGAAGGTGTTACATCGGAATGGAAAAGTGAACGGATCACTAACCCGGGCTCTACCAGGATTCCGGAGCCGCGGCCAAGTTCGCAGGGTTCATGATAGGCAGCGCTAAGGCCCGATGGACCGACCTTAATCCGTTTCCATTCAAGCAGTTCCGATATATACTGGGAATGGTGCAGCACCCGCATGCCGGGCAGCCGGTACTCTTCATTGAATATCCGGAAGCAGATCGGACAGGAGGTCACAAGGAGACCAGCACCCGACCTGAGGAAGTCCTGTTCCAGCTTTTTTTTCAATTCCGATGCAGCCTGCGTTTGTCCGGCCAGCTTAAGCGGCCGACCGCAGCAGTTCTGCCCGTCGGCATCAAAGAAATGCCAGGATGCACCGGATTGATCAAAAATCTTACGCATCGAGCTGATGATCCCCGGTGTGAGGTGCGTCATGCATCCGGCAAAATAAAGGATCGTTACCTTATGCCCGTTCTTCCCTACCAGTCCGGGCAGCTGCAGGCCCCGGCCAATGCCTGTATCAGGCCGCTGGAGCTGACGGATCGGGATCAGTTCAACGCCAACCGGACAGGCACTCCCGCACCGGCCGCATAACAGGCAATCCCACTGGTGAGGCGGGTTGGCGCCATTACGAAGCGCCCGGTTGAAATAGTTGCTCTGAACCTGCTTTCCCGGCATCACTTCCGACAGCTGGCAGGCATCGAGACAGATCCCGCAGGAGGAACATGCATGCAGGTTCAGGTCGGTAAAAGAGGGGGACTCTATCGACACCCGCACTCCAAATCGCCGCAAAAATATCAGGACAGGTTCTGAAGGTATATGTGCATAGCGGGTGAACGGAAGAAGAAAGAAGAAAGACGAAAGAATAAAAGAGTAGAACCACCAGGTGGGTAAAACCAAAGGCGAAGGGCTAAAGGCGAAAGAAAAAAGATGACCGAGGGTGCCCGTTAGGAAGGAGCCGGTTCCGTGGGCACCGCAGGTCATGCTTTCGGCGATGAGGCGGGCCGGGAAGATCAGCCAGAGGGCAGTGAGAGCCAGTCGGTCAACAGGTTGCTGCCGGGTGGTTCTCTTCAGCCCCACCAACCGCGATCGGAAACGCTTGACGATGGCAAAAAGCAGCCCGCTGAGTACCAGCAGGAGAAACAGGTCCATGATGAAGGCAAATCCCGGCTGCCAGGCGGCCCGTGGGAAAGCCGGTCCGGGATCGAAAAAGCGCCAGAAAACAGAAACATAGATCGGCTTAAACAGGTCGCCGGTATACCAGGTCGACTCAATATTCCCGATCAGGATCAGCATAAACCAACCGAATGCCAGGCTCATGTGCATATAGCCCAGCCGGGGATTCCTACTGAAAACCTTCCGGTGAATCAGGGATTCCGAGATGGTTTCGATCAGGGCTTTCCACAGTCTGGCACTAAATACTCCATGAAAAACAAGCGACCGGTCGGCCGATGAGAGCCCGGCCAACCATCTGTAAACCTTATAAATAAACCATATTCCGGTTACGGAAAAACCGGCAGTAAACAGAAGCACGAAAGGATCAAACAGCTTTTCCATACTCCCTGTATTTATTCATAACCTCAAGAATCAGATGCCGCGTATTGATACCCCGGGGGCAAACAAGCAGGCATTTACCACACATCAGGCAGGTGGTTAAAGCAGGCTGGTAATTTATACCTGTCAGGTTTAAAACCCCCTTCCCCACCGGGCAGGTACCCACACATGCTCCGCACTTCATGCATGCCTTCCACGACTTCACCACCACGGCCACCTCATCGGCAAAGCGCGTATCCTCCAGATCGAGATCAATCTGACGGTTATCATGGATATCGAAGCCGAATTTCGTTTTCATTCAGAATTCCCATTCTTTTTATTCAGATATTCAGCTGCCTGCACGGCCGCCGATCGTCCTGATGCCACGGATTCCGGAATGCTCATCGGACCCGCACAGCAACCGGCCAGAAAAACACCGGGTTGCCCCTTTACGGCGCTGCCCGTGAGCGGGTTCTCAGCATTGGTGAATGACTTTTCTCTCTCACCCTTTCCGGAAAGTACCGCACTGCAGGAGGGACTCATCCCGATCAGCAGCACCAGCCAGTCAACCGTAAGCTTTATCGGCCTTGACATAAGGGTGTCCTCAGCTTTAACCCTGATGCGTCCCTGTTCATCCTCGGAGGCCTCGGAAACCCGGCCGCGGATAAACCGCACGCCATGGTTCTCCTGGGCTTCCCGGTAAAGCTCTTCGTATCCTCTGCCGAAAGCACGCATATCAATGTAAAAATTATAGACCCGGGTCTCCCGATACTCCCTGCGTATTTGAATGGCCTGCTTGATACCGGTGATACAGCAGAGCCGGCTGCAATAACTTACCCCGACCTGCTCATCCCGCGATCCCACACAGTGAACAAATGCGACAGAAGCTGGGGCTGATCCGTTAACATTCAGCAACTTATCACCATCCGCAAAAACGGTTTCCAGATCGGCGGAGGTGATTACATGCTTATAAATTCCATATCCGAATTCCTCCTTATGGCGGGCATCAAAAAAATCAAACCCGGTAGCCAGAATCACGGCATCCGCTTCGCCAATCTTATGATCCTTGCCATTCAGGCTTATACGCCCGGCATTTACTCCGACAGAGGTAATAGCCTTGCCTAGGTGTCGGTCAATATGGTTATGATACGTTCCCTTTACAAGCTGCCCGAACGCTTCACTGGCCGGCACCCGGTCGGGGAACAGCTGGTGATAGTTATTCAGCTTGCCGCCTACCCTATCCTCCTTTTCATACCAATCAACCCCGATATGCATCGCCGCCAGCGCCCCAACCGCCGCCATTCCTGCAGGCCCGCCTCCAACAACCGCCACCCGCACCGTTACCGGTTGCCGGTTGCCGGTTACCGGTTGTGCGTCAGATGTCATTCCGGCGAAAGCCGGAATCTCCTGACGGTTGCTCTTAATATATGGTTTTTCCCTTGGCATCATTGTCTCTATACGATTGCAGTAACCGCCACGGTATCACCGATCAACTTACCCTGCCGGTCAGCATACTTTTTTTCCGGATCATAGCGGATTCCTATCTTATCCAGCAAACCTTCCACCGGCACCTGATGGGTCTGCAGACCGATCTCCCAGGGATCATACCCCAGGACCAGGCCGGCCAGCTCTTCATGCGTTACTACCGGAATTTTAGTTCGACCGGGCCCGTAAACCGAACCATCGGTCTCTTCCAGTGTGTATTGCCAGCGGTCGAGAAACATGGCACAACCCGGACAGTTCGCCACAATCAGGTCGGGCTCGTAAGGCATCATGGATTCCAGCTTGGTGCGGGAGTGTGAAATTGAGTACCCCCGGCTGGACTGAAGTATATATTGGCGAAAACCAAATCCGCAGCAGTGCCTTCGTTCCGGATAATCAACCGTCTCACCGCCCCAGGCCTTGATCAAGCCGGTAAGGACCTGTGGAAACTCGGATCCCCCTATTCCCCGCTCGGGAAACGTCTTGGCATAATGGCACCCGATATGGTCCACCACCCTGAGTGGCAGTCCGGTTTCGTTATTAACAAGCCTATTCACAGCCTGTTCAGCGATCTCATATCGGAATTTATACAAAATGTCAGAAGCATGAACCATGTTGGCGGGCTCATCAAATGAACGGCCGGTGGCCTCCGACAGGTATCCTTCAATTTTCGTTTTCAGCGCGGGATCATGCTTCCAGAGATCCAGAATCTCGGAATAGAGACCGAAAGATGTAACGCACGAGATCACCAGGTTCCGGTATCCCCTCTCCTTCATCAGCGCAAACTGCCTGGCTATTACCGTCATGGTGGTCTCAATGGGAACAATATCGGAATGATATCCAATACCAGTACAGGTGGTATGGTCGGCATCCTCGAAAACCTTCTTGCCCAGCTTGTTCCTGAGAATATCGATAAACAGGTTCTCCGCCCCCGGGAAAAAATTCTGCCGTATACAGCTGCGGACGTAGAAGAACTCATCCTCTGCGATCTCTTTCTGATAGTCTCTCCAGTAGTGTATCATGCCTGATTTTCGTGACACGTGACGCGTGAAGCGTGACGTGTTAATCATATTTTGTAAACCTCCCGTCAATCCTCTTCTCAGATTCCGATTCAATGGTATCCCAAAGTTTTTTGCAACCCGTTACTTCAAAGATCCGGTCGAGTTCGTCAAGGGATTTCCGGTTGATTTTACGCATGTTCCCCGGGCCCTCCCGATTGTAGTTTGAGTCAAACCTTCCATAGACCTCATCGGCATTATCCGACATCCATGCCCAAACCGGGCCCTGTTCGGGGTGCATGGCCGGATTTACGCGGGTAGGATGTATGCAGTAGCCGGTTTCCAGAATATTATGTCCGATGGATCGTTTCACCGCAAGTTGCTCCCTGCCCATGGCGGATCGCACAAATAGACCATTTCGCTGGGATACCATCCGGAGAATCTGGATCACCACCCCCGGGATGTTTCCGCGCGGGCAGCGGGGCTTGCAGCTCATGCACTGACCGCAGTACCAGATCACGTCTTCCGACATAATTTCCGTGAGCATGGCGTTGTCACCTTCCGTCACAAGATTCATGATCATTCGCGGATCATATGAGTAGTAACCCGCTGCTGGACAGATAGCTGTGCATACCCCGCAGTTCATGCACGACTGGCATGCCTCGGGGTACCGGGGATCGGATTTTATCTGCTGACTTACGGATTCCATGGAATGGCCATTTATGCAAATTTATCCTCATTATCAGGCATCTGCATAATGGAAAATACCCAAACCAACCGGTCAGGAATACGGAATTTTTAGGTAAAAAGTGCGTGTACGAACGGGTATTTATACCGATCTACAGCTCCGCGAGCTTTTGCCGGATAGCATAAATAACCAGGCTTGCCGTATTCCGGCAGTTGGTTTTAGCCAGGATATTGGCCCGGTGGGAATCAACCGTCCGTTTGCTCAGGCATAAGTTATCGGCAATCTCCTGGGTAGATAATCCTTTGCATATCAATAATATAATCTCTTTTTCGCGGTCCGATAGGGGCGAATCGGGTGTCAGCTCTTCGGGCGAGTTTTTCAGGGAGTTCACCAGGTTCATCAGGAGTTCATGGGAAAAGTAATTTCCGCCTTCAACAACCGTTTCAAGTGCCATCCGTACTTCTGTCACATCGGAATTCTTAAGCAGAAATCCTCTTACCCCGGCGTCGACCATTTTAAAATAGTAGTCCTGTTCGCCGAACATGCTGAGGGTAATAATTTTCAAATCGGGGAACTTCGCCAGTGACCGTTTGGCCGCCTCAATTCCGTCCATTTCAGGCATGGCGATGTCGAGCATGACCACATCAGGTGACAGGTGCCCCAGCAAACCCAGAAACTCATTTCCGGTGGAAGCCTCGCCGATCACTTCAAACCGGTCAAGGGTTTCGATCAGCATCCGGAGACCTTTCCTGAACAGTTTGTGGTCATCGACCAGCAGAACCTTGTACTTTGTCATTTTTTAACTGCTTTAACACGGATCGAAACCCTGACTCCCAGTCCGGGCTTTGATTCCATTTGAATATCCCCCTTGAGGGAATTGATTCTTGATTGAATATTCAGCAATCCTGAACCCTCCCGCTCTCTCATTTTCAGAACCCGGTCAGCCTCAAAACCGATCCCGTTATCCTGATACTCCAAAAATAGCTCTCCGTTTGTGAAATTCAGCACCACACTGGCAGAAGTCGCCTGTGAATGTTGTATCGTATTATGAATCAATTCACTGGTTACCCGATACAGAACCACTTCAATATTCTCGTCAAACCGTTCCTCCTTAACGTTGGTTTGAAAACTGATGTTCAACTGGCGGGTTTGGATAATTTTGTTCACGTAATTGTTCAGTGCACGGATCAACCCGAAATTGGCAAGTACATGCGGACTCAGGTGATCGGAAATGTCTTTCAGGCTTCGTATCGCCTCATCAACCGATTCGCTGGCATTCACGATGATATCCCGGCTGCGTTGATCTTTGGTAAGTTGTTCAAGGGTTGAAACCGACATTTTCACGGCGCTGAGCAGGGGCCCCAGCCCGTCATGCAGGTCCTTTGCAATGCGGGTTCTCTCATCCTCCTCAGTTTTTATGATAGTGGACAGAAAGCGTTTCTCCGTTTTTCTCCTCTCCGTTTCCACGCGCTTCATGTAATTGAAAATTGCCTGTATCAGGTAAACGCCGATGGCGAAAAAGAGGGAAGTAATCACCCCGATCCAGATGTACAGCTCGCGAAAATAATCCGGTTCAAAGTTGCTTATAAAAGGAAGAAACTCAATCAACCGCAGGAACACCATGAAAAGCAGCGCGATGGTGATCAATATCCATGATACGGCATATTTGGTCACACTGAACAGTTTCAATGCAATACCGGCCGCCACCAGCTGGAGGATAATTGACAGTACCAGGAGAAACTTAAGCATATGAATGTTTAACAACACAAATGTAATCCTTTACAGTACCAGGAGAAACTTAAGCATATGAATGTTTAACAACACAAATGTAATCCTTT
>Ga0154558_1069_pt1 | contig 8857 bp, 9 predicted proteins | sample RifGroF2_FD_105701 | JGI IMG/M metagenome (GOLD analysis project Ga0154558, IMG submission 105701) | Bacteroidetes bacterium GWF2_49_14 | reverse complement strand
TGAATCGGGCATGATACTGCCGTTACCGATAAACTCCACCTGCGGAGCAGAAGCCTCCATGGCAAGCATGAAACTCTCATTCGCTTTTAGCGAGTTCCCTCTATCACTTCGGATACCAGCCTCAATCCAGAGTTTCACTTCCCCCGATAGTTGGTTCACCGGATACAGGTAAACCGTGTTATTTATACGAGAAATGCGAAGCTCGAGATTCTCCCCCAACACAAAAAGCCCTTGTAGGGATTGGGATGGGTCAAGCGGATCGGAGAAATCGATCCGGATAAACTGCTCTTCACCATGCTCGACACTAACATTCAAAACTTTAAACTCATTCTTACCTGGAACAACAATCTCGTAACTTCCTGATTCTTTAATTTTAATGCTACTCCCATTCCATTGAATCGTAAAGGAATCCGGTTCATCAGGCCGGTTTATGCTATCGACCCTATACTGCAACGTGGTGGCATCGATGGGCTCAAACCGGACAGTACCCGGTATTCCCAACCCTTTTGCCGTAAACATCCTGGCCATATCTTCCGGGCTGATCCGGTCGGAGCATAAAATCCTGCCCTCATATTTCAGGAGCCCCTCCTGATCATAAGCTCCAACGACTATATTCCCTTTCAGCACAGAGAAATCCAGTGGTACTACCTCAAAATCAAAAGAGTAAATACCATCGATCTGAGGTGCGTTAACTAATCGTGCCAGATTAAAACTCACAGTATACCGGGTTCCGTTTTTAAGTGGTTTATCCGGGCGGAATTCGACCACACTATTGCCCGTCAGGAAAGCCTTTCCCTTGACCGAAGGAGAAAACTCAAACAATTTCTCCCTGATCTCCTCGCCTGCCAGGTACCCTTCCACCGGGTTGGTCAATAAAACCTGGACCGACTCGCCAGATCCGATGGTCCCGGATGTATGTCCCTGGATATAAGCCGTGAAGGCTCCTTCTGATCCGGCATTCCGTTTACTTGATTTGTCTCCGCAGCCGGAGATAGCGATCAGGAATAATGTCCCTATAACGTATGACGATAGGTTTTTCATACTGGATGATTTTGTATCCAAGATAGGAAAACAAAGGATAAAACTATTCGTAGAGACGGATCATAATCCGTCTCTACACGAAATTTTGTACCTTTGGTTGTCCCTTGGATATTTGAATATTTTCCACAAATCCTAAGGTTTGACAAAAATGAAATCAGTTTTGTTTATTATAATTCCGATTTCTTTCCTGATTTCCTGCGAGAAAGAACCGAACACCCCACCAGAAGTTGCTTTCACGATTTTCCCAAGCATTGTGGACACTTCAACTTTTGTAAGATTCGATGGCTCCACAACAGTTGATCATGAGAGTCATATCTGGTTCCTGAAATTCAGGTGGGATTATGACGGTGACGGGACTTGGGATACCGAATACATACAGAACCCGGTCAGCCTCTGGCAATATCACCAAACCGGAACTTATAGTGCTGTTGCCGAAGCGCTTGACGAAGGAGGACTGACGGCTACCGACACTTCTGAAATCGTGGTTATGGCTAATCACGTCCAGTCAAGTTTCACCGACCCCCGCGATGGGAATATGTACCGGATCGTTCTTGTGGATGAGCTGTGGTGGTTTGCTGAAAACCTGAGATTCGGAATTGCCATTAATCCGGGTACCCTGCCCAGGAAGGATGCGATCACTGAAAAATATGTTGTGGACTCAACTCAGGATAAAATTGATATTTACGGCGGATACTATACCTGGGGCGAACTAACGGAATATGATCAGAACTACGATCAGGGAATCTGTCCGCCCGGCTGGCGGGTAACAACGGCTAAAGATCTGCGGAAATTGAATCGATTTTCTAGTTGGGGTGATGGAAAATATTACCTTGGGATTGAAGGATACCTGGGAACTGATCTGATTTTTGGCGGGTATTACGCCCTGATAGATAAGAAATTTCACCGTCCGGAGATTGGCTATTTATGGGTGACAGACCATGTTCAAAATATGGACGGGATTGACCAGAGTATTGGGGGATATGGCTATAACTATAAGATAGGTATACAACATGAAGAGTGGAGTCTTGATGAGAACCCATCCCTGCGGACCTTCTGGCCATTGGAATGGGGTAACAAAATGGATTTTAACAAATTAGCGTTTAATGTCAGATGCGTTAAGAACCGGGATTAACCTGATCTTAGGAGCCGGTATCGCCATCGGCACCTTTTCCTGTGAGGAGGACTTCAATCCGAATACGGAGGCTGATCCGATACCAGTAGTCTATGCGGTTATTGATCCAGACGACAGCATTTATTGTATCCGTTTAACTAAAACTTTCCATTGTAACAGCAGCATCCAGGATTGTGCCAAAGTTCCGAGGATTCAGTACTTTGAAAATCCGGTTGTTGAGCTGGAACTTCTGACCCCGCAGGAATATTTGCTTAACCGGGTTACCCTGGAACCCATGATCCTCGGAAACAAGGAACCGGGATTGTTTGCCCAAGAACCCAATCTTGTTTATGGCATCAGTCGCGAACATTTCGAGTTCGAGGATGATGAAACTGAGTACATATTCTCCCTCCACTTAATACTGAAAATCAAGGCTTATGAGGGTGCTCCGCTGACGTATTCTCATGTGATGGTGCGAAATCCGGCGAAATTTGAATATCCCAGAAAAGATTACCCTCAGACTTTTGGCTTATTCGAACAGAAAATGGAAGAGATCAGCTGGTGGGGATATCCGGATGAGTTTCAAAATGTTATATTCAGGATTGGCTACTCCGACAATTTTTACGATAGCATCAGTTACAAACATTTCGATGCCGTTTTCGAAATCTCCCCACTCAACCCCGAACAACCGTACTTCAATCGCATGGAATATGACATTGCGGGCGAAGATTTTTTAAGAAAAATGCGGATTTGGTTCAGGGATAAGCCAGAGCCCTTTGATCTGGAATATCGAAAAATTGTGTCCGTTTCGATTGTAATCCTCTCAATTAATGATGACTATCGCGAGTATATTGCAGCGTTAAACCATGATTCGGATTTTGACATCAAGGAGGCTTCCAACATAATTAATGGTATCGGACTTTTCGCTATAAAGAGAGAGGCCATCTCCGCTGGACACTCATTTAACCAAAAAACATTAGATTCCATCGCTGGCAGCCAGGTAACCCGTCACCTTAAATTTGTCAAATGGTGAGATACAGGAAAATCATTGCCTATGTTTTTCTCACGTCAGTATTCTCAGGTTGTACCGACGAAATCAGTGTTTTTACCCCGGGACCGTCCATTCCGGTAGTTTATGGGGTTCTGGATATCAGAGATACCATACACTACCTTAAGCTTTCTAAAACTTTCGGTGGCTATGATGATCCAGCAATTCTGGCTTCTGATCCGGAAAACATTTTTTTTCAGGATGCCATTGTATATCTCCGTCCAGTCGGAGTCCTCCGTAAGATAATGTTTGAATCTATTCAAGGCCAGGCTCGTGATTCAGGCTACTTTCCCCCTCTTCCAAACCTTAGTTACCAATCAAATGCAAAATTAAAGGAAGGTCGTTATGATTTAGTGATAATTATTCCGGAGACTGCGGATACTTTGACCACACGGTTCGTTCTTATGGATTCTTTTTGGATTTTGAATCCACGCCCCGGATTCAGGAAATTTTATTTCTATGAAGATCCGATCCCGTTTACCTGGAACAAAGCCGCATTAGTGGGTTTATACGAGATAGCATTTTCTTTAACTTATCAGGAGGTATTGATTAAAGGAGACACCCTAACCCGGGTATACTGCCACCGCGAACGGATCATCCCTGAAAGCCTGGAGCAAAGCGATTACCTGTTCAATTATTACTATTACTCCGATCCTTTTTTCGCTGACATGCAGCACAAGATAAAGAAAGATCCAATGGTTAATTTCCGCAAGCCTATCGATCTTTCCTTCTCGATCACGGCAATTGACACCACATTAGCCCGTTACCTCGATTGGTATAACCTGATAACTGATGATAAAATCAACCCGAACGGAAATATCCCAGGGGCCATCGGCGTGATTGGGTCAAAGGAAACTATCCATTATAAAAATCTAACCCTTTCCCCTGTATCGCAGGACTCTCTGACCCGTGGACGTTACACCCGTCACCTGGGGTTCGTCATCAATTGGGATTGGTGAACCTTCAGGCACCAATCATTTTCTGTATTGCCTTCTCAACTAGTTGGTTAAGCGAGATACCGAGTTCAACGGATTTTCTTGCAGCCTCCCGGTGCAATTCAGGTGCTATCCGGATATTGAAACTGCCCTTATAGGATTTCAACCCTGACTTGCCGGTCTCCTTGCAAAGTTGCTCGTAATCATCCACAGCCTCAATGAAAGCACTTCTTAGATCAGTAACTGTCTTTCCTTCAAAAGTTACCAGGTCATCAACCCCTTCAATCTTCCCATAAAAAACATCATCCTCAGCACTGAAATGAACACTGCCAAGGTATTCCGTATATTTAATTGCATCTTTCATCTTAAGGCTTCCGTTTTGCAACTACTGATTAGTTGCAATAATAAGAAAAAGAATTTAAATTTTCCATGAGAAACAAATTGCATTTTCTTGATAATCAAACCTCGGAAGACATCAGTAACCCCGGCCTTCAGGCCGGGGATTCCACCACCCCAGGCAAGGGCGGTGTAGAGACGGATAATAATCCGTCTCTACAGGCATCCGGCAAATGACGTGGTAGAGACGGATAATAATCCGTCTCTACAGAATTTTCGTACCTTTGATCATCCCCCTGTGCTCATCATTCTCATTTTATTCCGATTAGGTATGAAAGCAGCTTGGTCCAAGCATCGAACAGCCATCCTTTTGCTGGGGATGCTGCTGGGGTTGCCCGCACTCGCCATGGCTCAAAAATCGATCACCGGCCGACTGATTGATGCGGAAACGCGCCAGCCGGTGCAGGGGGCAAATATCAGGCTAAACAAAATACCCATAACTTCTTCTGATAGTGATGGCAGATTTGAGGTGATTTTACGCTCCCAAACCGCGATACTGCTGGCAAGTCATGTAAGTTATCACGCAAAGGAATTGATTATCAGCAAGCAATCCCCCGACAGCCTGATCATCCAGCTGGTACCGAAAACAATGAAGCTCGATGAGGTACTGATCACCGCCCAATCGCATATCCGGTATTTCAAGCCGCAAAGTTTTTATATCCACGACTATGCCATCAAGGATCACAGGGTGTGGGCAATCGGGTACGAGAATAAAAATGTTCTGAAACCCGAACTGCGGGTGCTGGGACTATCCGGCGAACTGCTCGCAAAAATGAAACTGAAGCCCGATTCCCGGATATTTCAGGATCCCACAGGCACTGTTCTTCTCTTCCGGCAGGACTCCATCTATCAGCTGACCCTTACCGGCAATAAGATCCAGACGGAATTCCCGGGCACCCTTGCCGAAACCGGGGATATCCTTTTTAATCTGCAGGTTATGCGGGGCGACACGGTCATCTATCGGACTTTCAATCCCTCCCACAGCATTTGCGAATTCCTGTCGGCCCGGCTTGAGACTAAGACCCTCGATACTGTTTTTGCCTCATTCGACCGTTCCCTCTTTAAAACCGCCGCCTCTGCCCGGCAATACGAGCATGGACAGCTACCCGACAGATTGGCTGTGCCCCTGCCCAGTATTCCCAAGCCCAAAACGATTGAGGAATTACGCAAGGATAATCCTGATTATTCGAACATGAGCACGAAAGATATCCGGAATATTGAAGGTATCCGGAATGTAAGCCGCGGAGTTCCGGATAAAGCAACAGAGGCGACATTACAATCCAGCACCAACTTTGCAGTAAGTGCCCTCAACCGCACCATTATTCACAAACCGGTCGAAGCCTCGTTGTTTTTTCAGAATGGTCAATTCACTGTTTTTGAAGCCACCAACTCGATGATCTGGAACCTGAATTCCGATTTCACCGTCTGCAACGGGCTTGATATTGAACTGAATAATGATGCCCGCGAACTGAAAATGGCACAGGACCCGGCAACAGGCAAACTCTATATCACGTATCGGGTCAACGGGTCACCGTTTGTTTGCGAGCTGGATACGATAACCGGGGAAGTCATCCAGACCAGGCGACTTGAAGGATTCCCGTTTGCCGAGAAAATCAGGGTCTACGACAACCGTATCTACTTTATTTATCAGGCGGCCACCGGTCAGATCTTTACGAACCTGTTTTCAATCAGCATCTAAAACAAATTATTATGCGAGCGAAAATCATACTCTGCTGTCTCTTTTTGGCGATCATTGCTCCGGGTGCCGGACTCATGGCACAGGGGAGCTTTTTAACCGCCCGCGGAGTCGTGGTGGATGCCAAAACAAAAGAGCCCATTCCGTTCCTCACCGTCTTCGTTCCCAACACCACCATAGCCACCCTGACCAATGAAAAAGGGGAATTTACGCTGGCCAAAATTCCCATGTCAACTACCGAACTGGCGTTCAGCCACCTGAGTTATGGGTTTAAAAAAGAGTGGCTGGCATCGGCTTTGAATAAAGGCTCTTTAATAAATATCTCACTGAATCCCAAGGTTTTCGGCTTTAAGGAGGTGGAGATCGTCGGTGACCGCGACCGGGCTGCTGCGGCCGACCGGAGGTACTATCTGAGCATTTTTTACCAGTACTTTCTGGGTGATACGAAAAATTATGAATGCAAGCTGGTCAACCCCGAGAGCCTCAGGTTTAGGCGAGAGGGAGACCGGGTCATCGCGAGCGCTGCTTTGCCACTGGTTATTCAGAACCTTAAGCTGGGCTATACCCTCACCTATTACCTCGATTATTTCATTTTCAACGACACCAAGCAATTTAGGTCCGCCGGTAAAAACCAGTGCTTTTTCACCTATCAGGGCGTCGCACTTTTTGAAGAGATGAAGCCCGAATCACCAGTAAGGACAGAGATGTGGAATACAAACCGGCACAAAGCCTATGCCGGTTCATTGGGCAATTTCCTGTCGTGCCTGTACGGAAATGACCTCCATCGTGGCCAGTATACGGTATTGAAAGCGGGCATCCCGGATTCCAGTAAGGTCGCCAAATGGCTGGCATCCCTCGAAGCCCAGGCGAACCGGCCAAAGTTTTTAATCGACAGCGTGTTTTATTTTAATGAGGCAGCAGGTCAGCCGGGGTATTTGCCGTATGCACCCCAGTTTCCCTTTCCGGTCTTTACTCATACCCTCCAGACTGAAAAGCCCTTCTGCAGAAGCATGAAATTCAATGACTCACTGCTCGTTTTCAAAAATAAACGGGATACAGCGGTACTTTGGGATGATGAAATATCCCTTTTTGTGATCGGTAATGGCGAGCTCGAATTCTATCCCAACGGGGATTACCAGATCTTTAACGGAGATCTTTTATGGTCATCGCTCGAATCCATGAAGAAGATCATACAGAGTTTACCGATGAATTTTCAACCTGTGAGTAACTAGATTGACGATTTACGATTTATGATTTACGATATAAGGGGCTCCAACAAGACAAGTACAAATATTTATTTTTTCGTTGCTTTAATGTAACGTTATTTTATATTTTTGTATTCATAATGACAACGGATCAATCATTAAGCAAATTATTCAGCATTCGGGGCTGGCATAAAAATTCCGGCATCAGGGAAGGTACGGCCAGAGCATACAAGAAGAGGTTCCTGGAGAACACGCTGGAAATGGAAACCCGGATTAAAATCCTGACTGCCTGTGGGTTTAAAATCGCCCGGGAGATGCAATGGGAAGAAAAGGTTTATCCTTCGGACGTAAAAGGCCAGCTTGTTGAAAAACTAAAAGAGATGAAGGTTTTCTGGTCTTATGATCAGGACAAGAAATCTCGGATCACTGATGAGACCCTGATCGAATCAACCCTGATGCATTTGGATTCGGATGAGATTTTACACCTTTTTAAATTGTATCCGGTCCCCGTGATCAAAAAAATTTGGAGGGATAAAATGCTGAGACAGGAGCCCCAATACCACGGGTTAAACCGTTTGTATGCATTATGGCTGTTCAGCATAAAGGACCCTGACCGGTATATTAACGACTTTGTCAGGGCTCGTAACAAGGAGTTACAATGCAAGGATTAGCAAAAAATACTAAGGAAATTTTTTCTAAGGTTTCGGTTCTGGAATGTATCCAGGACTACACCCTGATCGGTGGAACAGCTCTTTCTCTACAAATCGGCCATAGAAAAAGCGAAGATCTGGATTTCTGTATCTGGTCGAAAAACCTAAAAAAAGACAAACCGAGCGTGAACTGGCCGGCAATTGAGCGGGAACTAAGCACAATTGGTGTCCTGGAGTCGAGAGATGTACTTGGCTTTGATCAGGTTAACTTTTTGATTAATGGAGTCAGGGTTACATTCATGTCTAAACCAGGGAACCTGAGTCCTGTCCGGATTCCGGTTACTATTCAGAATAATATCGTGGCAGCCGATCTCGCGGCCATCGGCGCTATGAAGATCGAACTCATCCTGCGAAGAAGTGAGTTCCGGGACTATTATGACATTTACTCAATCCTTAGGCATGGCATTTCACTTCCTGACATGATAAAAGCTGCTTCAGAATATTCTAACCGTCTGTTAAAAACCAGGGATGCACTCAGCTATCTTTCGAACGGAAAAAACTACCGCATGCCTGCCGGTTTTTCACTACTGGAACCGGTTTATGATATCGATTCATTTGGTATTGAACAGTATATCAGGGAATTAATTATCAGGGATTATCCCAAATAACCTCGGAATTCAGATTCATCCCGATATTGAAACAAACCATCCCCGGCAGACATCAGTAACCCCGGTCTTCAGGCCGGGGATGCCACCGTGCACGCCCGCAGGACGGC
>Ga0154558_1156_pt1 | contig 8974 bp, 9 predicted proteins | sample RifGroF2_FD_105701 | JGI IMG/M metagenome (GOLD analysis project Ga0154558, IMG submission 105701) | Bacteroidetes bacterium GWF2_49_14 | reverse complement strand
CTGCCTCTGAACCTCATCAAATTTTTTATCCGGATCGCTGTCGGCTGTAAACTCAACCACCACCGAAGCGAGCCCGTCCTTGATCTCGCTCCAGATCTGTTTCACATTGTCGAGCTCCTTGAAAGTCTTTTCGAGCTTGTCCACCACCAGCTCCTCCATGTCAACCGGAGAGGCCCCCGGGTAGAGAATGGTTACCGGCACAATCGGCATGGGGAGCTCGGGATCCTCTGCCTGTGGAATCTTCAGGTAGGAGTATATACCCAACACGATTAGCATCAGGAAAATGACAATCGTAAACTGATGGTTCTTGACGGCTAATTCGGAGATTTTCATGGTGTATCCCGATATTATTTCCTGATTTCAACCGCGATGTTGTCGGAAAGGTAACTTGCACCCTCCGTGACCACAAACTGCACATTATCAAGTTTCCCCGTCAAGGCAGCCTGGTTTCCTATGAGGGTGATAATCCCGACCTTAACCTTTCTTACGGTACCGCTGGAACCGGGAACAAAAACAAAACCACTCTGACCATCGGCCTCCATCAGGGCCTCAACCGGCACCAGGAAACAGGTCGTTTTCTGAACCGGCAGCACTTCCACATTGGCGATAAATCCCGAGGCAAGTTTAAATTCTGTTTTAACAAGCTTCAGCTCGATCTCATAGGTGCCGGTCTGGGGATTCGCTGCTTCATCGATCTGACTCACCACAGCCGTGAAAGGTTGATCGGGCCAGGCATCAATCAGGATCTTTGCGGAATCACCCGGCTGGATTTTTACGATATCCCGGTCGGAAAGGCCGGTTCGAACCAACCAGTTTTTCCCCGTAATGCCCAGGGCATAAACAGGATATCCGGATGCAACAAGTTCATTTTCACGGACGAGCTGTTTCAGTATAATGCCGGCTTTGGGGGCTGTTATTTTCGAGTGCGAGAGATTGTAGTTGGCCGCCTCTAAAATCGATTTCGAAACATTCAGCGCGCTTTCTGCATTCTGCATCTGCTCGAGCGTAGCCACGCTGTCGGCAAAAAGGTTTTTTGCCCGCGTAAAATCGCGCTGTGCCTTCTCAAACCCGATTTTAGCCTGGTTCACCTGTGCGCTGATTTCCGATAAATTCAGTGCAGCCAGCAGCTGACCCGATTTCACTGCATCCCCCTCCTTGACATACGTTCGGGCAACGATCCCGCCGGTCTTGAAAGAAAGTTTTACCTCGTCGCTCATAGCAACATATCCGCTGCTCCTAACGGGAACACTGATCTCCTGCTTTACCACCGGCGCCACCCTTACCTTAACAGCCTGGATTTTAACAGGTTCCTGAACGGGTGCAGGTTTGCATCCGCCAATCAGCAAGATCAGTGCGATTGTCATCCCCGCGAAAGCGGTGAACGCGGCCCTACCGGTAATTTTCATTGGTGCTATTGTCATCCCCGCGAAAGCGGGGACCGGTCCCCGCTTTCGCGGGGATGACAAGTGCTTCGAACTTTCCATCGTACTAATATTTTCGTATTGCGGCAACTTTTTCAAATTCAGCATAATCACTCAGCCAGGTAAACTTCGAAATTATGAGGTTCTCCTCGGCTTGTGTAAGAGTGGTGCGGGCGTCGATGAATTCAATCAGGTTAGCCTGACCCTCATCATAGCGCCGTTTCACCAGCCGGAATCCTTCGCGGGCGCTCCGCAGCTGGCTCTCTGCAGAGACAATACCCTCCCGGGCTGTCTTCAGCTCCTGGTATGCATTCAGGACCTGCAGTTCGATCTGTTTTTTTACTTCTTCCGATTGCTGGTCGAGCATTTCTTTTGCCAGTTTGGCCTGACGGATCTTCGCACGGTTCTGGAACCCGGCAAACAGGTCCCAGGTCAGAACTGCCGATGCCTGGGCGAAATCGGCATCCTTGTTAAACTTGTATTCTTCCCCCTGGATACCGTAGTCGGCTACCACCATAAGGTTGGGCAGAGAGCCTGCCTGGTTCATTTTGAGCTGGAGTTCGGTAATATCGCCGGCTTTTTCCAGTTTCCTCACCTCTACCCTGTTTTCCAGTGCGGTTTGCGCAAATCCGGTGGAATCAGATATTGTTTCCGGGATCAGTCCCGGCTCGGCGATTACAATCTTTTCTTTCAGCGGCCGGTTCAGCAGAAAATTGAAATACCCGGCAGCCATCGTGCGATTCTTTTCAGAGACCTGTATTTTCTGATCAAATCCGGCTAGTTCCGTTTCCGAGCGGTATAGGTTGTCTATGGTGATCTTGCCATTATCCACCAGCTTGCGATTGACCCGAACGTTTTCCTCAAGCAGTTTGCGTGTATCCGCCAGCATTCCGGTGAGCCGGTCGGCCATGGCTACAGTATAGTAAGCTTTCCGGATTTCGGCAGCCAGCTCCTGACGATATTGGTCAACCGTGATTTTCTCCGTCTCGGTTAACTCTCTTCGGATCTTCGAGTTATAATAAATATCGGAATTAAACAGTGGCTGGACCATCCTTATTTTTGTCTCCTGCTCATGAGGGCGGAGGAACATGAACGACTCATTCTCGATAGATGGAAACAAATTCTGATGGAGAAGCTGATTCAGGGTGGCATAAACCGGATTCAGCAGATCCCCGATCGGCAGATCGATGGTGCGGCCACCCTGTGCTACAGAATAGCGGGCATTCAGACTGATGTTGGGGAAAAAGAGCGCCTGGGCCTCCTTAAGAGACTCCAGACTCTTCCTGTAACTAGTCTCCTTTTGCTTCAGCGCCAGGTTGCTCTCCAGGCCCTGACGGATGTAGTCGTCTATGGGAGTCTGGGCCAGGGTGGCCCTGGCGAGTAGGCAGAGCAGGATTAGTAGTTTGGTCTTCATGTTTATCTTTTTCGTGTCACGTATTTATCCTCTCTTTCAGATTCTCCTGTATCGCCCCAAACAACCTTTTCACCATTTCGCGATCATGCGGGGTAGCTGCGGAATACAGGCTTTGGGCGAAAGTGAACACCTCCCGGCGGATCTCCTGGCTATTCAGATAAACCGTTTTTCCGGTTTCCGAAAGGTTCAGATTGAATTCCTTGTTGTTTTTGGTCTGATCCTTAACAACCAGTTTTTTACCTGCCAGCTTAACAATCATCTGCGAAATCGCACCCCGGGTTACACAGGTGATATCGGCCAGTTGGGTAAGGTTGACGCCCGGATTGTCCCCGATTTGTGTGATGATCTGAACCTCAGATAAGGTCAGCTTAATCCCGATCCCGTAATCCCTGGGTTTCTTCTCGATAATCGAATAGGTGTGCAGTATGTTCATAAACATCGCCACCATTCTCGCTACTTCCGGATTCATAATTTTTGTTAAGTAACTATACAAAGGTAGGAAATTGTTTTCGGACATCCTAAACCGAATACACGAAAAGCCCCTTATATACATTTATCCAAATATTTATATATATATTTGACTATTAACCTAAAAACCAAAGCTATGCCACCACAGGTGAAACGGCTTGCTTTACTCTTCGCCATATTTATCGGGCTTTTCCTCGTGGCCCGTTATTTTCTGGTACCCAAATCGTTCGGTGAGCACGGACACTACCGGGGGCTCTCCCTTGTTGAGAATCAGGATCAAGAGCCAAAATATGCAGGTCAGAAGGTCTGCAATGATTGTCATGATGATCTGATGGCTGTTAAAGCAGCCAACGACCACAAGACGATTTCCTGCGAAACCTGTCATGGTCCCGGACTGATTCATGCGAATAATCCTGATTCTCTTCCGCTTAAGCCGGCCGGACGGGAGTTTTGCGCAAAATGCCACTCCCTGAATGCAGCCCGGAAAGCTGAGAACATCGTTCAGGTGAATCCGGAGGAACACAATACTGGACAGAATTGCACGGAATGTCATAATCCACACGATCCATGGGAAAAGATGAGGTAAAATCAAGACGGCGCTTCCTCTCGAATGCCGCGATGCTGGCTGGTGGGATCTTTGTTTCGGTCAGCAACAATTCCATTGGGGCATTGCTGTATGCAACCGAGCGAAAGGATACTAAAGGTCCCTGGTACGGTATGGGGATCGATCTGGAACAATGCATCGGCTGCGGTCATTGTGCCAACACCTGCAAATCGGAAAACGGGGTTTCCCGAGAACCGTTTTATTTCCGGACCTGGGTGGAGCAATATACGATTCTGAATGACGGATCAGTGAAAATCACTTCACCCAACGGGGGAATCGACGGCTTTTCACAGCAGGTCCCTGATGAGGATATTTTCAAATCCTTTTTTGTGCCCAAAATGTGCAACCATTGTGAGAAGTCGCCCTGTGTTCAGGTTTGCCCGGTGGGGGCCACCTATGACAGTCCGGAGGGGGTAGTCCTGGTGGATGATAGCTATTGCATCGGTTGCCGATATTGTGTTCAGGCCTGCCCCTATGGTTGCAGGTATATCGATCCGGTTAAAAAGGTAGCCGACAAATGCACCTTGTGCTATCACCGGATCATGAAAGGCCAGCTTCCTGCCTGTGTGGAGGTTTGTCCGAAGGGCGCCAAAATATTCGGAGATCTGAATGATCCGGGAAGCGACCTGGTCAGGTTTAAAAAGGAGCATGCATGGCAGGTTTTAAAGCCGCATATGAATACGGACAGTAAAGTGTATTATAACGGCTTAAGGGCTGAAGTCAGATAAAATGGAACCACAAGTCCAACACCTGAATGAAATGCTGTCCAAAGTGGATGGCTTCATCTATCCGAATGAAATTGAACTGAACTGGAGTGTTCTGATTGTTTTGTACCCTTACATCACCGGTCTGGTTGCCGGGGCTTTCATCCTGGCTTCACTCGAGCGGGTTTTCAAAGTCAAGGTATTGCGGCCAACCTATACAATCGCTCTTCTCACCGCCCTCGGATTTCTCCTTGTGGCCACCATGCCATTGATCAGCCATCTGGCACAGCCACAGCGGTTTTACGAAATCATGATCACCCCCCACTTCACCTCGGCCATGGCAATATTCGGATTTATCTATCTCTGGTACCTGATGGTGGTCCTGCTACTGGAAATATGGCTGGATTACCGGCGCGACCTGGTTCTCTGGTCGCAGGAAAAAACCGGAGTTATGAAACATGTTTATAAGATTTTAACCCTTGGGGTAACGGATCTCTCGCCAAAGGCTCTTAAATGGGACGATAAGCTGGGTTACGCCATCACCGTGATCGGGATCCCTTCGGCATTCCTGCTCCACGGGTATGTTGGTTTCATCTTTGGCTCGGTCAAGGCCAATCCTTGGTGGTCAACGGTGCTGATGCCCGTGATTTTCATCTTTTCCGCCATGGTTTCAGGAATCGCCCTGGTTATGGTGGTTTTTATGGTAGTGAATTATATCAGGAAAAAGATGATTGACATGGCTTGCCTCGATACCATTGCCAAATATCTTCTGATAGCCCTTATTCTGGATTTTGCCCTTGAAGGACTTGATCAGGTTCACCGGATTTATGAAGCAGAAGAATCCTTTCAGATCCTTGACCTCCTGGTCAAAGGCAAACTGACCTATACGCTGTTCCTCTTCCAGTGGGGCTTGGGAATGCTTGTACCCATACTGGTTCTTGCATATTTTCAGATGTTTAAATCAAAAGAAAGACTCAGACGAATTCTCTATCTGATTACAGGTGTACTGGTTCTTGTCGGTATATTTTTTATGCGTTGGAATGTAGTTGTAGGAGGCCAGCTCTTCTCAAAAAGTTTTTACGGATTCACCGCTTTTAAACTTCAGCTGATCGGCCCGGAAGGATCTCTGATGGCCGTTGTATGGCTCATTGTACCGCTGCTTATAGTAGCCTTTCTGTTCTGGCTGCTGCCACCTTGGAAGCGGCATGCAGAACCGGAAACGTGATGCGAATCCCCGGGTCCCTATGTGGTTATGCCCTCATGCCCTATCTTTCGTCGGTCATCCGTCGTCAGTCATCCGTCGTCGGTCATCGGTCATCCGTCATACCGTACCCCGGCCTGCTTCCTGATCTCATCCAGCACCTTCATCATCTCAAGGGTAAAGCTATGTGGAAGAAGCGGGCTCTCCTTCAGGCCGGCATCGAGGCATTCCATCACATGCTGCGCCTCCAGGTAGAGGCCGAAGCCGGGATAGAAGCTGAAGGGCAGGGTCTCTTCCGAAACTCCTTTACTATTGATGGTCACGATAAAGGTGTGCGGATCCGAGCGCTTTACCCGGATGAAACCTTTCTCGCACCAGATTTCCGTCTGGGTATCACTGCATCCCGCTAAGCTTGAGGCCAGCTGTGCGATCTCCCCTCCGGGATATTTGAAAGTGATGGCAATGCTCCGGTCGGCACCACTGGGAGCCAGATCGGCGGTTGTTTTTATTTCCGATGGGGTGCCAAACACCTGCAAAGCCCAGAAAACGGGATAAATCCCGATATCGAGCAAGGAGCCGCCTCCAAGGCTGAGATTGTACAAACGGCTTTCGGGGTTATACGGCGAGTAAAAGCAGAACTCCGATCGCATCATGGCAGGTTTTCCGAGCTCGCCCGACCGCACAACTTCAAGAACCTTCTGAAAGGATGGCTGAAGGCGGGTCCAGAAGGCTTCCATCAGAAATGCTTTATTCTGATGTGCCGATTCAATCATTTCCGTGGCCTGGCTGGCGGAAAGCGCAAAGGCTTTCTCTACCAGCACGGCTTTTCCATGGTTCATGCAAAGGATCGCATGTTCACGGTGGAGTGAATGCGGGGTGGCTACATATACAATGTCAACCTTCGGATCGGCTGCCATCTCCTCGTAGCTGCCATACGCTTTATCGAAACCATGCTGATCGGCAAATGATTGCGCCTTATCCAGGTTCCTGGATGAGGTGGCATATAAATGTGCCTGGGGGAGAAGCTTCAGATCATGTGCAAATTTCCCGGCGATTTTTCCGCAGCCCAGAATGGCCCAATTGTATATTTTTGTTATCATTTGACGCAGCGAACCGACATGGATTGATCGGGACCGGCCATCCCACGCACGATCCCGTTGGAATTGTACCGAAGCTGCCGGATCCATACTGCCATACCACTTTTGGAGTTGCTCCAGAAACTGGCTCTTTCGGTGGCTTTTTTCCGGGATCCATCCTCTTTGGCCATGCCTGCCGGCACAGCACCGAATCCGAGGAGATCATATCCGTTCCCCCCCGATTTCCAATGGTCGGTTGATTTTAGCAGGCGTCCTGCATCGTTGCTTTCGCGGTAACCCAAACTTAACAGTTGCTGGGGATCAAGCCCGATTTCTTCTTCCAGCTGCAGCCATTCGGCATCACTTGGCAGATGCCAGCCTTCCGGACACGCTTTTTCAGCGGTTTTGAAATTATACAACCGGCCATATTTCAGTATAATCGGATTCGGCTGGGTGGTCTTGGGCTTGTTTAAGGCTGAGTAGCGGAGATTTTCCGCCAGCCACTCCTGGCTGCCAATCCTGACCCACCGGTAGGTCTCGCCATCACGGGAATCGGTAATGATACCCCCATGGGTTCCTGAAGCCCTCCCGGAACAGGAAGGCCGGGCTTTTTTTTCAGGAATATCAGAATAAAACGGTGCAGGCATCGGAGTAATCCGTTCCATACTGCGGATCCTTGTCATGGGAACAGAGGCTTTGGCTGCACCCGCAACCGTGTTCGGAAAGCGATCGGCTCCGGACCGGATCAGCCTTCCATTTTTATACCTGGCAATGAAACCAGGTTTTTTCATTTTACTGAGGTAGTTCTGGGCAGACTCATGAGTCGGAAAATTGCCCAGGGAATACTTATACCATCCCTCAACCAGCATAACATTGATAAGGCCGGAGGTTTCAGGATCCAGGTCCAGGTTTTTCGCATCGATCAGCTGCCTGGAAGCGGAGACCTGAATGTGGAAAAGGGAGTCCGGATGGATCCCTGCGCTCCCCGGAGTTTGTGCGAATCCCCGCGGGTGATGGACTGCCATGAATCCCAGAATCAGCACGAACAGATAGTACTTAGCCAGCTTGCACATGGTTACCAGTTTATCTTCCAAATGTAGTTTTTTATCGTCGAAAAACCCCATCCGGGTCCTGGTCCGGTCACTTATTCCGGGTCGCTTTCGTACAGACAGGAGAGCGGGGTGGAGGCGAGTTCTATCAGGAAATATGAAACCTTTTCGATGGTGTCCCGTAAAAAGGCTTCCCCTTTTTCCTGCGTCGCCTTCCCGGGATTGCCCACTCCGGTTGAATCCGTTATGGCCGACCATTTTCGCGGGGCCCAGGCCCAGCGCTTTTTCAGTCCTTCAATAGAAAAAGGCCGCGAACGCCCGTCGCCCGCTTCACTCAGCGGAAGGACCAAATCCGGTCTGATCGCCATCATCACGCTGGTTTCCAGTTCCCCCGCATGATCACCCGGCTCTTCGAAATATTCAGATGCGGTGTTGATTTTCCACCAGTCGACCGTGCAGATGAACAGATCCGGGAACCTTACAGAGAGCTCCCGGATCATCGGTATGAAATCGTTGCCGCCATGGCTGTTAATAATGACCAGTTTCGGGATTCCATAACGGACGAGATTTTCAGCCAGGTCACCCAGCAAGTTCAGCTGGGTGGATGGCATCATGTTAAGGCAGAATTTCAGGTCGGTCTGACCGGTATTGACACCCCAGGGTACGGCTGGTAAAACCATTACACCTGCTCCCTTGCCGGAGGCAATGGCAGCACTTTGCAGGGCGATATATTCCGATTGGATCGTATCCGATCCGAAAGGAAGGTGAAAGTTATGGGGTTCGGTGGCTCCCCACGGAAGGATAGCAACCTCTGCCGGAAAATTGCGGATGTCGCGCCAGTGGGCTCGTTCGAGATGGTATGGAAAGTGGGTCATCAGCGTTGTTTTATCGGGATAAATTGATTTTCCCTGGATTCAGTGCCGGGGGTAGTTTTCAAATATTGCGGGATTAATTTAACATTGTAAAAAGAAATCAAGGTAACGAAACTCATCTAAAGATAAAGCTCATGAGTCTTAAACTTCGGCTGATCCTCCTGA
>Ga0154558_1161_pt1 | contig 9242 bp, 5 predicted proteins | sample RifGroF2_FD_105701 | JGI IMG/M metagenome (GOLD analysis project Ga0154558, IMG submission 105701) | Bacteroidetes bacterium GWF2_49_14 | reverse complement strand
CCTGGTTGACCGGTCGGCCTGAAACTTTACTTCAAACCGTCCATCGGTCGGATTCGGGTACACTTCAACCACTTCAACCACTTCAACCACTTCAACCTTATTCAGATAGCTGGGTTGCCAAAGGGCCGTAAACATTCCCCTTCCATGAGTGGCAGCCAGAACCGTGTTGTCTGAAATCCTGAAGTTGAGCATGTCAATCCTTACGTTTGCGAGACCGGTATTGTCGGGAGTCCAAATGATATTTTCTGCAAAAACATTATCGGTAGTCCAAATACCCATTTCAGTTGCAAGCATGACCTGTTTTCCTGATTTTGGGTGGAAAATGCCCCAGCGAACGGGCATATCCGGGAGATTTGCCTCCACATTTTTCCAGGTTTGTCCGGCATTTACTGTAACCCACACAGACGGAACACCGTAGTTGGAAAAAGTAACCAACAAGGTGTCTTCACTCCCTACCAGGTCAATACTGCTTATGTTTGCTGCGGGGAAGTCGTTGGGCGTCAGGTTAGTCAGGGTTCCGGTGTGTGAAGCATCAGCGAATTTAAAAATCTTGCCTGCCTGGGTTCCGATGAAAATATTGGATTGATTGGCTGGAGAGAAAGCAGACCATTTAATGTTTGAATAGGGAACCGGGGAACTCGTCTGGAGAGTTTTGGCCGGGTTGCCGGATGTGATGGAATTGGCTGTCACCGTCATAACATGCAGTTTGTTCAGGTTCTGCAATTGCTCATTTCCCCCATTCGCAAAGAGGATATTGTTCTTCCAATCATAATCCATTGGATTTACAAACATGCCTGTTCCAAGATTTCGTCCCCCGGAACTTTGTGGATTAGACTCTTTATTGCCGGAATACAGATAAATGGAATTGTGATAAACGGTGGTCAGCTGGATGGATGGTTCATTCTGGTCAATGAAGCAGAGAGCTCCGTCACCACCGGAAAGCATATCCCTGAATGTTGGGGTGTTGCCTTTCCGGTAAAACATTGTACCGTTATCCTGCAGACCACCAATAAAATGAATGGCGCCTGCATCGGGATGCAAGGCGCAGGAATAGTATTGAAGGGTACTATAGCCATTGGCCGATTCAAAGAAAATCATATTGGCATCTGGCGCGCTGGCGGTGCGGGTTCCAAATACACCCCCATCTGTTCCGATAAACATGTTGACATCGCTTCCCGGTTTGAAGGCGATGGCGTGAATGTCGGCATGCACATAGTTATCTGCACCGTTGCCATACATTTGCGCCCAGTCCGACATTTTTGTCCAACTGGTTCCCCCGTTGACAGTTCGGTGGGTGTCCAATCCGCCAACCCAGATAATATTAGGGTTGACCGGGCTGACAGCAACAACAAAGGCATGCCAGGCCAGGGAGGCAAATCCTGATGGAAAATTGACATTGGACCAGGAAGTCCCTTTATTGTTTGTCTTGATCAAGGCATGGCAGCCATATCCAATGAAACCGTCACTTCTTACATACCCCGATGCAATAATTGCATACATCATTGTCGGATCTGACGGAACTTTGGTCAGCATCACCCGACCCGGGAATTTATTAGTTGCATGGGCTAATATTTCCTGCTGGTAGGTGGCATTGACGTTCCAGGACAAACCATCACTTGAAGTCAGAATACAAGCTGCGCCGGACCTTTCATTATCGGTAACCTCGGTATTGACCCCATAAGTTGTTCCTACGAAGATTTTTTCACCGTCGGCTGAGGTTTCAATATCTGATGGAGCATAGGCAAAATCTTTGCCCGGAACATTTGGTAAAACCTGGGTCCAGGTTGTTCCTCCGTCGGTTGAGCGGTAGAGTCCATCTCCGGTATTACTCCTGTGGGCAATACCTTTATATACACCGGAAGCAACCCCCGCATAAATAACACTTTGTCCACCTTCGTTCCTTACCAGAATATCAGTGACATACGCCCAGTTCTGGGTGGAGGTCATGGGAGCCCAGGTTTGACCTCCATCGGTTGACCTCATGATACCCGTTCCGCGACCGGATGATTCCCTGTAAATTATCAGGGCTGTCTGGCTTTCACCGGTCCCGGCATAGAAAGTCTGGGTATTGTTCGGATCATAGGTCATGCAGCTGATTGCGAGATTGCTCCAGAAATCATTTAGCGGCATCCACTGGCCACCGCCAATCGGGTCATCATTAAACCAAAGCCCTCCGGTGACAGATCCAGCCCACAGCTTATTGTGGTTAGGATCGTTCGGGTCGAACATCAGGGTGCGGGTCCGCCCTCCCATATTAGTGGGATGGCTTGTCCAAGCCAGGTTGTTGCCCGACTTAAGGCCTTGAAGTGCTTTGGTCTGTTGGTAAGCACCAATCAATCTCTCGCGTGGAACCGTTTTAATGAATGGGTCGACGGTCTTGATGTATTCAGCCAAAGCGGCTTTATCAGGACTGTCCATCCTGGCGCTTTTTTCATCTGACTTGTTGATAGAGGCAATCGGAAGCGTTTGATATTCAGACACAAGAAACTTCTCGTAGTCCTTTCGCGCTTTATCCTTGTTTCCATTTATTAACAAGACTCCTGTAACCGCAAAGGCGCACAGGATTGTACCGGTGAAGAGAAGAGATTTAATTTTCATTGTTGAATCCTTAAATTATTGTTGTGTCTGTGATCTGCATTTGTCAGGGGATTCCGGCCTTCGCCGGAATGACACCCTTGAGCTCCTACCCCCTTGAGCCTTGAGCCTTGAGCCTTGTGCCTTGTGCCTTGTGCCTTGTGCCTTGTGCCCCTAATATGCGAACATCGGCAACGCTCCCATCATCCCGTTCACTTCCTTCCGGGTTTTGAGGATCAGCTCTTCATTTGCAATATCGGTAATAACGGCATCAATCAGTTCAACGATCCGTCCCATATGCTCCTCTTTCAGTCCCCGTGTGGTGATGGCCGGGGTTCCCACACGCAGTCCGGAGGTCTGGAAAGGCGAGCGGGAATCGAACGGAACCATGTTCTTGTTAACTGTAATATCGGCCCTGACAAGGGTATTCTCTACCAGCTTGCCGGTAATTTCGGGGACCTTGGTTCTCAGGTCGATCAGCATGCTGTGGTTATCGGTGCCTCCGGAAATTACCTTATACCCCAGTTTCATGAAGGCTTCTGCCATCACGGATGCATTTTTCTTAACCTGTTGCTGGTAAACCTTGAATTCCGGTGCCAGGGCTTCCCCGAAAGCCACGGCTTTTGAGGCGATCACGTGCTCGAGCGGTCCGCCCTGAATCCCGGGAAAAACAGCTGAATCAATCAGGGAAGACATTTTACGTATTTCGCCTTTTTTTGTTGCAATTCCCCACGGATTGTCGAAATCCTTGCCGATGAGAATGATCCCGCCACGCGGTCCCCGGAGGGTCTTATGCGTAGTGGAAGTAACAATGTGTGCATGCTTCAGTGGATTGTTCAGCAGTCCGGCGGCTATCAGCCCTGCCGGATGGGCCATGTCGATCATCAGGATAGCCCCGATCCGGTCGGCGATTGCACGCATCCTCTTGTAATCCCACTCACGGGAATAGGCAGACGCTCCCCCAACAATCATTTTTGGTTTTTCACGCAGGGCAACCTCTTCCATCATATCGTAATCCACGCGTCCGGTCTCTTCTTTAACGCCATAGGCTACCTGCCGGTAAAGGATTCCTGAACTGTTCACTGGAGACCCGTGGGAAAGGTGACCGCCGTGCGACAGGTCGAGACCCATGAATGTGTCGCCTGGCTTGAGACAGGTCAGGAATACGGCCATGTTCGCCTGTGCGCCTGAATGGGGCTGAACATTGGCATACTCCGCATCATATAGCTGGCAGAGCCTGTCTATCGCGAGTTGCTCAGTCTGGTCAACGATCTCGCAGCCACCGTAATAGCGGTGACCCGGATACCCTTCAGCATATTTATTGGTCATAACGGAACCCATTGCTTCTAAAACCTGCTCACTCACGAAATTCTCGGAAGCAATCAGTTCGATTCCATTTTTCTGCCGTTCATATTCTTTCCGAATCAGGTCAAAAACAACAGTATCTCTTTTCATAGTCAGATATTTACTTGTAAAAATCAGAGGGCTAAAGATAGGCAATCCTGCTGAAATGAACCGGTTTTGCCGGTCAAAATAAGGGTTAAAAGAAGTTAACGGATTGGTTGTAAAGGTTATCTTTACGCTTCGTTATCAGAATGGCAAAAAAAATAAACCGCTATAATTTCCTGGTGCGATTCCTCCGTTGGAGAATCCGCCACATCTCAAGCAGGAACTTTGTGCTGTTAATGGCTATTGTGGTAGGCGTCCTTTCGGGTCTTGCCACCGTACTGATGAAGAACCTTGTCTATTTAATCCGGACCATTCTGACCCATGGATTCTCAGCCGAAGTTCACAACTACCTGTACTTTATCTATCCGGCCATCGGGATTGCCATCGTCATCATTCTGGTCCATCTCGTTCTGAAAGTCAGGATCGGACTGGGTATTCCCGTCATCCTGCACGCCATATCGAGTACAAAAGGAGCAATCAAGCCTCATCATATGTTTTCTTCTGCCCTGACCAGTACGATCACGATTGGTTTTGGCGGGAGTATAGGACTTGAGGGTCCGGCCATCCTCACCGGGGGCGCTATCGGATCAAACCTTGCCCAGCTCTTCCACATGAACTACCGGCAGATCATCCTTATCATCGGATGTGCAGTAACGGCGGCCATTGCTGCTCTGTTCAAAGCACCGATCGCGGCCATTATCTTTGCCATCGAGGTGTTGATGCTCGATCTTACGCTTTCATCCTTGGTACCCCTGCTTTTTGCTTCCGTGAGTGCCACCCTTGTTTCCTATGTAGCTCTTGGACAAGATGTTCTAAATCCGATAAAGATTGATGAGGTTTTTCATCTGCGGCAGGTTCCCCTGTTTATACTTCTTGGAATTTTTACGGGACTCCTGTCGCTCTATTTCACCAAAGTGATTGTTGGCGTAGGTGACCTTTTTGAAAAAATCCGGTCGAGATGGTCGCGCTGGTTAACCGGATCCATATTCCTGGGCGTCATTATCTTTTTGTTTCCCAGTCTCTACGGAGAGGGATATGGTTCGATAAACCGTGCCCTCAGCGGTGACCTGGGTTTTATTTTTGACAAATCCGGATACTATACCTTCCAGGGAGAAGCGATTTCAACCATGGTTCTGCTGTTACTTCTTGTCCTGATGAAGGTATTTGCCACGGCCCTCACTATCGGTGCCGGGGGGATCGGCGGAATCATTGCCCCAACCCTCTTTACAGGCATGGCGGCAGGTTTGCTTTTCGGTACCGCTTTCAATTATTTTTTTCATACCGATACTTCTCTCGTTCTTTTTGCGCTGGTAGGTATGGCGGGGGTTTTTTCCGGGGTTCTGCATGCCCCGCTGACGGGGATATTCCTGATGGCCGAGATCACCGTGGCTTATAACCTGATTATTCCCCTGATGCTGGTTGCCGGGCTCTCCTATGCAACCATCCGGCTTTTTCAGCCGGTATCGTTCTATCATATTCATCTGAAAAGAAGAAAACAGCTCTTCACCCAGGATAAGGACAAAATGGTCCTTTCCCTGATGAAGGTGGACAAACTGATTGAAACCAACTTCTCAACGGTTCGGCTCGATGCTTCACTCGGGGACCTGGTTGAGGTGATCGCGAAATCCAAACGGAACCTTTACCCTGTAATTGACGATGAGAATAATTATTATGGCGTGCTGAACATGGACAGCGTCAGGGATGTCATGTTCCTTCCTCAGCATTACAAAACCGTATTCATCCGTAACCTAATGGCAAAATCGCCCGTAACGATTCAACCGGGTGAGATCATGGAGGACGTTGCACATAAGTTTCATCAGTCGACCGAGTTTAATATTCCGGTTCTGGACAATGGCAAGTACGTCGGATTCGTTTCGAGGGCAAGACTGTTTTCCTCGTACAGGCAGCTGTTGAAGAAATGGTCGGAAGACTGAGGGAATGAGGGAAAAGGTGATTTCATATTTCAGGAGCGGGAAGAGATCGCCGGTATTTATTCTGGCGTTTGCGATGGGATTGATGGCAGGGCTAGCCGCCGTTATCCTTAAGAATGCCGTGCATTATACGCAGGTTTTCCTTACCAGGGGGTTTAACACCGGCGAGGCCAACTGGCTCTATATGCTGTACCCAATGGTCGGCTTGTTACTCACCGTTCTATATGTAAAATATCTGGTTAAGGATTCTATCTCACACGGTATCAGTAAGATATTATTTGCGATCAGTAAGAAGAACAGTTTACTGAAGTCTCATAACATGCATTCCTCGATGGTTGCGAGCACCCTGACGATTGGCTTTGGCGGTTCGGTAGGACTGGAAGCACCGATCGTTCTTACCGGTTCGGCCATTGGCTCCCAAATCGGACAATATTTCCATCTGCCCTATAAAACGATTACCCTGCTGGTAGCCTGCGGAGCCACCGGTGCGGTTGCAGGGATCTTCAAGGCGCCGATTGCGGGGGTTGCATTTGCACTGGAGGTGCTGATGATCGATCTGACCATGGCCTCCCTGCTGCCGCTGATGATCGCTGCCGTGACTGCAACCTCTGTGACCTGGCTCCTGATGGGTGATGAAGTGCTGTTTACCTATAATCTTACCGATGTCTTTACCGTTACTGAATTGCCATCGTTCCTGATCCTGGGGCTGTTCACCGGTTTGATATCGATTTATTTTTCGGTCGGACTGCGTAAAATTGAGGGGTGGATGCAGAAAATCGGCTCAGTCTGGATGCGTTGGCTGATCGGAGGATTGGCGCTTTCGATGCTGCTGGTTTTGTTTCCTCCGCTGTTCGGGGAAGGGTATGACACCCTGCGGCAGCTGCTCATGGGCAACCCCAGTGAGATTTTGGCCAACAGCTGGTGGTTCATCAAGAGTGAGACCCCCTGGATATTTCTGTTTGCCATCTCACTGATTATCCTTTTTAAGGTGGTTGCCACCGCGGTGACCACCGGTGCCGGCGGAGTAGGAGGGGTTTTTGCACCAAGCCTTTTTTTAGGCGGAATCAGTGGTTTCTTCCTGGCACGTCTACTCAATACCCTGGGCTGGATGGAGGTTTCCGAGGTGCATTTCACACTTGTCGGGATGGCTGGAGTAATGGCCGGAGTTATGCATTCTCCGCTCACGGCCATGTTCCTGATTGCCGAGATAACCGGCGGGTACACACTGATCATTCCGCTGATGATAACGGCTACTATTGCCTATATCACCGCCCATCTTGTCGAACCGCATTCCGTCTATACCCGGAGACTGGCTCAGCTTGGAGAGCTTATCACCCATAATAAGGACAAGGCTGCCATGACGCGTATGAACATGAAGAGCCTGATTGAGAATGATTTCATACCAGTTAAGGAGAACCAGACTCTCGGTGAGCTGGTCCAGGTGGTTGCCCTGTCCAACCGGAATGTATTTCCTGTACTTGCAGATGATCACACCTTCCTGGGCCTGATCATCATGGAAAGGCTTCGCCCGGTTATGTTTAAAACCGAGCTTTATCAGAATACCTATTGCCGTGATCTGATGTACATGCCTGAATACCTGGTTGATGCCGATGATACGGTGGAGGAGGCTGTCAGGAAAATACAAGCCTCCGGTAAGTTCAACCTGGTTGTCCTCGATGAAGGAAAATATATCGGATGCGTCAGCCGCGCCCGCGTATTCTCAAAATACCGGGAGATGATGAAGGAGATGGCGGAGGACTGAGGAGAGTTACCGGTTAGCCTCGGAGCCTTGTCATCCCCGCGAAAGCGGGGACCGCGTCCCTTAAAGTGCAGTACCCAATGGAACCGGTCCCCGCTTTCGCGGGGATGACAAGTGCACTTGCGTAACCAGTAACCTACCTGTCCTTCACACACCTCACCGAAATCGCGTAGGCCTTTTTGTAGTTGTAAATGAAGGTGCTGGCGTAGTCGTAGCCCAGGGTGAGATTATAGGCATCCCGGCTGTTGTATTCTGTTGACGAGAAGAATTGTGCGTAGTAGCTTAGTCCGGCATAGAGCCCCTGGTCGTAGCGGCGGCCTCCGGGCAGGGCGGCGAATCCGGATTCATTGTTTGCACCTACGTTGACTTCCCTCCAAAGAAGGGATTCGTAATCCTTAAGTTTACCTCCGGCAATTTCAGCGCCGCCGAGGTGGTCGACCATCCGGTTGAGCTCTTCCAGTGTCGGCAGATGCCAGCCTTCAGGACATGAACGCATGGCGGCGTCCCAATTGTAGAGGCGGCCATACATCTGACACCTGGTCAGGTTGTCATCATAGCACCATGACCCGGCACCTGCATCGAAGCGAAGGTTTTCAGCCATCCACCAATCGGTCCCGATCTGGATGGTAGTGTAGTTCTGCCCGTCGCGGCTGTCGCTCAGGGTTCCAAAGTGCATGTCGACGGTGGTAAAACTCCATACAGGGCCTTCGGTTATATTTCCCTTGATATCCTTAACCCTCACTTTCCAGTAATACCGGGTACCATATTCCAGCTTGCCCTGGGTGAAAGTTCCGAACATCTGGCTGGCTATCACCTGTTGTGGTGGGTTGGTCGTTCCAAAATAACAGGTAAACAACAAGGGATCCCCGTCGGGATCGCTGCTTTCCCATTTCATCCACGGTTTATTCGTCATGCAAATGGATTCGTCCGCAGGAGTAGGGCTGTAAGGAGCTTCAGGCGGCAGGTTTGAGCTGGTAACCGTTAAGGGCACAGCGAGAGTGTCGGTCAGACCGCGTGGATCCTTAACCACCATGGTCACCTGATAATCACCCGGTTTACTGTATTTATGATCACCCGTTTTGCGGGTTGCGTATTGTGAGTCAAAAATTCCGTCGCCTTCCCAGTCCCAGATGATCAAAAGCTCTTCGGTTTTATCGTCAGGATCACTGGTTGTGGAAGCATCCATAATAAAAATGGTTTCTTCGTTAGCGGTGGTAGGTTCAATGGTAAAGAGTGCGACCGGCGGTTGGTTTTCCTTAGTGCAGGAGATAAAAACCAAAAAAACAGAAATGGAGAGGAGAGTTGGAATGCGGAGAAGGTGTTTCATCGGGTTTGGAATTCACAAATGATCCTGTAAATATAATGAAATAGGTTAAATGGGGGCATAGGGGCATAAGGGCATATGGGCATGGGGGCATGGGGGAATAAGGGTATAAGTGGGGGGCAAAAAAGGATTACATTTGTGTTGTTAAACATTCATATGCTTAAGTTTCTCCTGGTACTGTCAATTATCCTCCAGCTGGTGGCGG
>Ga0154558_1151_pt1 | contig 9369 bp, 4 predicted proteins | sample RifGroF2_FD_105701 | JGI IMG/M metagenome (GOLD analysis project Ga0154558, IMG submission 105701) | Bacteroidetes bacterium GWF2_49_14 | reverse complement strand
TCGGATTCTTGTACGGGGCTTCACCCGGATAAACCAGTTTTGCATTATCATCATTGCTGGTCATAACCGGCCACGTTGCGGCATCTGTCAGCATTGCATGAATCTTTTCATCGGCTTGTGACCAGGCATCACTGGCGCGGTTCAGAAGCCGCATCCGAAGAGAGTTCCCGAATTTTCTCCATAAGGCAGGGTCACCGCCATAAATCTGGTCGCCGCTTCCAAAGTTCTCGTTGGCTCCGGTGAGAATTTCATTGGCTTTTACCAAAACGGTATCAATCAGTGACTTGTATATCAATTCTTGTGAGTCATATGCAGGTGTAAGGTCACCATCTGCTTCAAAACCCTGAATGGCATTGAAATACGGAACATCACCGAAACAATCGGTGAGCTGAGCGTATTCCCAGGCAGTTAGGATCATGGCAGCTGCATGCAACGCATCGTCCCTGAAATCATCCGTAGTTGTCGCGTAATCCGCTGTTTTATTTAGGACAATTTTCAGATTCTTCAGGCAGTTGCCGTAGGGACCTCCAAAGAAATCATCCATTTGGGCAGCCCTAAGCTGATATTTGTCTTCATCAATATACTGGATTTTAGTCCATTGCTGCGACCAGCATCCCAGGTAGGTGTGCTGAATCCAGCCACCAAGCCATCTGCCGACTGTGTTGACTTCCGCATTAGTAAAGACGTTAATTGCCGGAACGTCGGTCGGAGAGTTGGGGCTCGTATTCATCTCTTCAAAATTCTTGGTACAGGATAGTCCAAGACCTAGTGTGAAGAGAAAGATCAGAGATATTTTTGCGATTTTTTTCATTGCTCTTCGATTTACTGTTTTCATTATAGCTGATTTTACAGGGTGATCCTCAGGTTAAATCCAATGCTTCTTGAGGTGGGGATCATATTACTTTCAACACCCTGTACGTTACCGGCGCTGAAGGAGTTTTCAGGATCAATATGCGGCATGTTTTTCCAGATGATCCACAGGTTACGGCCGATCAGTGACAGGTTCACAGAGCTGAATCCTACTTTTTTAACCCAATCGGGTTTGAAAGTATAGCCGAGGTTGAATTCACGAAGTTTTACAAAGCTGGCATCATAGATACCCATCTCGGTTTTTCCCCAGAATCCCTCAAAGAAATCCTGTCCGCCTGCAAAGGCTGCAGTATTCTCAATCGGACTGGCTACCTCATTTCCTTCGATGTCAAGATAAACAATGGACCCATCTGCACCGACTTTACCATAAACGCCTTCGGCCAGAACACCACCACCTTCTTCCAGTGGATCCCTTACGTTCTTGCCGTTAACATTAAGAGCGGCGGTCTCTTCGAGCACGCCCGAATAGCATCCAAACCATTTGGTGATTGAATACATATCCCCACCGCTACGGAAGTCAACCAGGAAGCTGAAATCAAAGTCGCCAAAAGTGAAAGAGTTACGTATACCACCGGTAAAATCGGGAGTAACGTTTCCCAGGATGATGTCCTGTGAGGATCTGATATACATACCGTCAGAGGGATTAACTAGCGGTCGGCCTGTGTAATGGATGAGTTCGTTGCCATTGGCATCGGTTTCGATTTCTTTGGTTTCACGAACAATTCCACGACCATACATGATGCCATAAGGCATTCCCGGACGGGCTTGTACCTGCATTCCCCAGGATCCTGCATAAAGGTTCAGGAAGGTAAGGTCCTCGGCAAGGCTGATAACCTGCGACCGGTTGCGGCCATAGTTTACCGTTACATCCCAGTTGAATTTCTTGCTCTGGACGGGACGACCGGTCAGTAACAGTTCGACCCCCGAGTTTTGAATCTCACCGGCGTTGATCATCTTGGCGCCGAAGCCTGTTGTAGAGGAAACGGCGATCTGCATGATCTGGTCGGCTGTATTATCCTTATACCAGGTAAAGTCGACTCCCAACCTGTTCTTCAGTAATTTCAGATCGGTACCGAATTCCATGGAGGAAGTTCTTTCTGGTTTCAGGTCAAGTGGTGGGATCGTGCCGGTATAACCCAGAGATGGATTTCCAAAGAAGGGCTGTGCAGAACCGAATGTACCTTGTAACTGGTAGGGATCGGTATCGGAACCAACCTGTGCCCAGCCTGCTCTGAGTTTAGCATAGCTCAGGAAGTCGTTTTTGATACCGAGGGCTTCGGTCAGTACAATACCGGTTGAAATTGAGGGATAGAAATAGGAGTTGCTGCCGACTGGTAACGTTGATGACCAATCGTTACGAGCGGTTACGTCAACATAAAGCCATCTCTTAAAACCGAAACTGGCGGTTGCAAACAGAGACTGAATCTCCTTCTGGCTGAATGCCAAGCCGGTTGTAGGAGTAGAGGCTGCATTTGCAACAGCATACAAATCAGGTACAATCAGCTCAGCAACGTTGGTTGACTGGAACCTTCCATAGGCATGCATCAGGTTAGCACCTGCCGTTGCGGCCAGGCTGATATCCTCAGTAAGGTCCTTATTGAAGGACAGCAGGATATTGGCGTTGGTTTCATTTGCCAGATTGGTGTAGGCATTGAAAGTACCCAAAGGCCAGTCATTGGACATTTTTGCCCGTTGTTCCATCACTTCTTCAAAGTAAAGGTCGGTACCCACATTTGCCCGCAGGTTCAGATAATCTGTAAAGTCATACTGCAGGTTAAAGTTACCGAACAAGCGGTCGCGGGTCCTCTGGTTTGTGTTCTTATTCAGGGTCCAGTAAGGATTATCATGATAAGAATGATTCCAGTTATAAGGTCTTTTTGAGACCGGATCGATTTTATCCCAATTGTTTTTTAGGTCAAGATAATCTACCTGACGTCCCGACCAGGATGACTGTTGCAGGATGTTGGCGCTGCTGTAGCCGTTACCTGGGATAACACCGGTATTATGAACATAGGTTCCGCTTACCGAGATGCTGAACTTCTGGGACAGGTAAGTTGATCCGCTGAAATTAATCGTGTTCTTAGTAAGGGTTGTGTTTGGCAGAGTACCCGTCTGATTAAAATTCGAAAGTGACAAACGGAGGTTTGTCTTGTCGGTGCTTTTTGTCAGTGACAGGGTATTGGTGAACTGGGTTCCAAGCTGGAATACCGATGTAATATCGTTAACGGCAGGGACCCATGGGGTGGGGGTGCGAACTCCGGTAACCGGATCATAAGGTGAATTGAATTGGGTGATGAGACGACCGTCTAAAGCCGGTCCCCAGCTTTCGTCAACGTTATCATTAATACCCCCTCCATTACCATCAATATAGGCAAATTCACCACCATAGCCTTGACCGTAAAGATCCTGGAAGTCAGGGAAGATCAGTGGCCTGTCGAACATTCCACCGGATTCAAAGGTTATACCCAGGCCCTGGCTCCCTTTTGCTTTTTTGGTGGTTATAAGGATAACCCCGTTGTTGGCACGAGAACCATAAATTGCTGCAGCGTTAGCACCCTTCAGAACGGAGATGTTTTCAATATCTGAAGCGTTCATATCCTGGATAGCATTCCCATAGTCAATACCGCCATAAGCACCCAGACTGGTATAGCTATTGCTGACCGGAACACCATCGACCACAAAAAGAGGCTGGTTGTTGCCGGTCAGGGAGTTGTTACCGCGGATTACTATACGCGATGAACTTCCCACAGCACCTGAAGAGTTGGTAATGTTAACCCCGGCGACCTTACCCTGCAGCGTGTTGACAATGTTTTGTTCACGCGATTTGGCAAGTTCGTCGCCCTTGACATCCTGCACTGAATAACCCAGTGCTTTTTTCTCCCTGGAAACCCCCAGGCCGGTGACGACAACTTCAGCGAGCCCCAGTACGTCGTCTTCCATTTTAACATTAATTACCGTTTGGCCAGCAATGATTACCTCCACGGTTTTCATTCCGATAAAGGAGAACTGAAGCCTTTCGGTATTTTCAGGTACCAGAATAATGTACTGACCCTGATCGTTGGAAATGGTTCCAACACCGGAATAGCCCTTGGCCATTACGTTTACACCGGGCAGAGTCTTGCCGGAGGCAGCATCGGTGATCGTCCCAGAAATTTTTTGGTTCTGGGCAAGGCTCACCTGCCAGCTGACTAAAGCCAGGAGTGCAAGCAGAAAAGTGAATCTTTTCATATGAAACAGTTTTAGTTAGTAAAGAAATCCAACTTAGTTTTGGATACAGGAACCGTGAAGTTAAAAAGATATTGATACATTGAAAAAAAAATGTTGTTTTTCTTACTGTATCTGTGTTTCCGCTAACAATAAATGCACTGTTACCGACGATAGGTGCACAAAAAAACCGGCGTTTGGCCGGTTTTGAGAATTGCGTGAATTTCAGCAAATCAGACTCTTGAGCTCACTGAAGTCCCTTATTAACGATAGCGAGTATCCGGTCTTCGGTAGCCTTTGCCAGTAATTCCAGTCGTTCAACTTTTCCCAGTATTTCCGTTGCAAAATTACGGTCATCCAGATCTTTTGCATTGATCCTGACGTTCAATCCGGCACCTAGAACTGCGGAACGGGAAGCCATCGCCCCGACCCCGGCATCAGAAACTGAGTTTGGATTTCCGAATTTTGCCATGGCCTCAAGAACTTCCATAGACTCCAGTGCCAGTTCCATCACTTTATAAGGCACGAGTGTCGCTTGCCTGGTTGCTTCTTGGACTGCTGCTTTCCGATGTAGCTTTTCTTCGGGTGTGTTCTTTGGCATACCAAATGCATCCATAACCCGGTTAAAGGCACGGGTATCTTCATCCACTAAAAGCCTGAGCGACTTCACATAATGCAAACCTTTTTCAGCCCATCCGGAAAACTCTTCCCATCGGTCATCCCAACCGCGCTTGTGGGCGGAGAGGTTTGCTACCATGGTGCCGAGAGCTGCGCCGAGTGAGCCCATGTATGCTGCAATGGAACCTCCGCCGGGTGCGGGAGACTCAGAGGCCGTTTCATCCGTGAATTCCGCAAGAGTCATGCTGATCAATGGATTCTTCTCTTCCGAGGCAAGAATATATTCAATAATCTTTTCTTCCGGATTGAAAGGTTTAAGGTCATCAAGGCCGAGCGATTTTACGGCAATCTTCAGGATTTCTCTATCGGGAATACCGGTAGATCGTTGTTGCTTCCTTAAATAATGCTTACCGGCTTCATAGAGGGCAGAGAAGGGGACGAGTCCCACCAGTTCAGAACCGGTAACCCGCATTCCACGCTCTTCTGCTTTCCGGCATACTTCATCAAAGGCAACATGAATGGGTGTTACTGTGATATCGGTGAGATTGATTGAGATCTGTGCGATCCCGTACTCCTCAATATACCATCCTATTGCCTTGACCTTTTGAAGTGATCCCGGTATGCGCACCGGCTCACCAGTTTCATCCTTGATGACAGGTCCCGATACCGGATCGCCCTCACGAAGTATGCGACCGGCCTCCCGTATGTCGAAGGCAATGGAATTGGCACGCCGGGTTGAAGTTGTATTCAGATTTACATTATAGGCTACCAGAAAGTTTCTGGCTCCTATCGCAATAGCTCCCGTCCGGGGTACAAACTCAGCCGGACCGAAATCGGGCTTCCAATCGGGGTCCTTTAGTTTATCTGGAAGTCCTTCATATTCCCCGCTTCTTACATTGGCCAGGTTTCTCCTCTTTTCTTCAGCAGCGGCAAATTCATAGCAATAAACAGGAAACTTCAGTTCGGTTCCGACCCGGCTGGCCAATTGCCGGGCATAGGCGGAAGCCTCCTCCATGGTAACTCCGCTGACCGGTACAAATGGGCAGACATCGGTCGCTCCGAACCTTGGATGTTCTCCCTTATGGTTTCTCATATCAATCACTTCGCAGGCTTTTTTTATGGCCAGAAAGGCAGCCTCGATCACTTCTTCGGGTGATCCAACGAATGTGACAACCGTTCGGTTGGTTGCTTTTCCCGGATCAACATCCAACAGGCGGACACCGGGAACGGATTCAATCTGATCCGTAATCTGCTTTATGATTCCAAGGTTAATTCCCTCACTGAAATTCGGGACACATTCAATCAGTCGTTTGATCATATCGGGATTCTTTATTTACGAGAATTTTACCTTTAATAATGACCTTTTCAACCAGGTCCGATCCAAAAGCATAAGGCAAATACGAATAATCCGGTACCGGGCGGGTGATAATAACATTTGCATTTTTGCCGGGTGTCAGAGTCCCCAGCTCTCCGCTCAGATTCATTGCATAAGCAGAATTTAGTGTCGAGGCGAACAAGGATTCCTCAGGGAGCATCTTCATGTTGATACAAGCCAGAGCAATCATCAGCATCATGTTGCCGGTGGGGCAGGAGCCCGGATTAAAATCACTTCCCAGGGCAACCGGTAAGCCGCTGTCAATCATTTTTCGGGCCGGGGGCCATGGCAGGCCAAGAAACAAGGCGGCTCCCGGCAATAGCGTTGGCATCGTAGCTGTGTCCTTTAAAATCCGAATCTCCTCCTCACCTGTGCATTCAAGATGATCCACGGAGAGAGCATGGTACCTGACCCCAATCTGAATGCCACCGCTGTATTCGAGCTCATTGGCATGAATTTTTGGGATAAGCCCGAGTTTTTCAGAGGCTTCAAGAATTCGGGCTGTATTATCAGGAGTAAAAAAGCCCCGGTCACAGAACACGTCAACAAATTCTGCCAGTTTCTCGGCGGCGATAACGGGCAGCATTTTTCGAATGATTAAATCAACATATCCATTCTGATCCCCCTGATATTCTGCCGGTACTGCATGGGCGCCCAGAAAAGTCGCCTTCACTTCAATCGTGGTGGTCTCCTTTATCCTTCGGATTACACGTAGCATTTTTAATTCCGATGCAGTATCGAGCCCGTATCCGCTTTTGATCTCGACCGCCCCGGTACCCTGGTAAATAATCTCCGCTATTCTGACCATTGCAAGGTCATAGAGTTCATTTTCAGTGGTGTTGCGCAAAAGTTTTGCGCTGTTGAGAATGCCTCCGCCGCGTAGGGCAATCTCCTCATAGGATAGCCCTTTGATCCGATCGACAAACTCCTTTTCGCGGCTCGCAGCATAAACAAGGTGCGTATGTGAGTCGCAGAATGCCGGCATAACGATTCGTCCCCCGGCATCAATAACCTGACCGGCTCGCTCAGGGCAATCATTCATGGTGCCAAATGCCTGGATTTTATCACCGGAAATCAACAGATAACTGTTTTCCAATACCGGCATGTCTACCATGGCTGAACTTGCCGCGAAAACCGGGGGTTTGTCGGTTGCCAGAACCAATTGACTGATATTCCTTATTAGCAGGTCCATGAGCTTTACCGGATTATAGGCTCAGTTGCACTGCACAACCACTCCTTTTCTTCCTTTTCAAGAAGAGGTGACAGAGTTTCCCTGACCCGCTCATGGTAGCTGTTAATCCATTCAATTTCATCCGCCGCCAAAAGGGAAATATCCATCAGGTTGCTGTCAATGGGAACCAGCGTAAGGGTTTCAAATCCGTAAAATGTGCCATATCCGGTTTCGATCCAGGGAACTACCAATGTCATGTTTTCTGTTCGCATGCCGTATTCCCCGTCTTTATATATTGCGGGTTCAATGGTGGTTACCATTCCGGGTTCAAGTGTGACGTTCGGATATCCGGAAGCCGAAGCTCCTATCGTTTGCGGACCTTCATGGACATTGAGGAACAGCCCCACGCCGTGACCGGTACCGTGGCCATAGTTTTTCCCATGCTTCCAAAGGGCCATACGCGACAGAACATCCACCTGATAGCCTTTGGTTCCTTTTGGAAAGGTTAACATGGAGAGAGCCAGCGTGCCTTTCAGGGCCAGGGTAAAATCAGTCCGTTGGCCGGCGGTCGTCGGACCCAGGGCTATTGTTCGTGTTGTATCGGTGGTTCCGTCGAGAAACTGACCGCCCGAGTCCAGGAGAAAGGTGCCTTCGGGTTTCAGCGGGATCGAGGATTCCTCGGTAACGCTGTAATGAACAATTGCACCATGATACCCGTATGAAGAAATTGGATGAAAACTTTCACCCATGTAAAGATCCTGGAATGAACGGAACTGACCAATCCGGCGAGCAACATTGATCTCCGTTACAGCCCTTCCGCTTTGCAATTCCTTGTGAATCCAATGGATTGTTTTTACCCATGCGACCCCATCGCGGATTAAGGCCTTTCTTAACCCGTCAGATTCAGTGGCATTCTTGATGGACTTAAGGGCAGTAGTGCTGTTCATTCCCTCCAGGATAACTGAACGTTTTGCGAACAGATCACGAAGGGCTCCGGATACTTTTTCCGGGGCAAGGCAAACGGTTGATCCACCCGGGATTTTATTGATCCACTCTTCCATCTGTGTATAATCAGCAATAACAACTCCATCGGAATTCAATGTTTTCTCCAGTGCCGGAGAAATGCTTTCCGGATTGGCAAACAGAATGGCATCGGTTTTACCAACCAACGCATACCCAACAAAAACCGGACAATAGTTGACATCGCTTCCCCTTAGATTGAACAGCCATGCCACTTCATCCAGAGGTGAAATAAACTGATAATCGCTGGAGGTTTCAACTAACCGTTCCCGAACCGCATTTATTTTTTGTCTCCGGCTTGCACCGGCAAACCTGATCAGATGCTCAAAAACAGGGTTAGCCGGAAGGGCCGGGCGGTTGGTCCAGAGTTGTGTGAGCAGATCAACCTCGGGATTAAGCGTCAGGCCGGCTGATAGCAATGAATCCTGATAATAGGTCAGCATGGAAAACGGAAAGAACCGGTTATCCAAACCTACGACCGACCCTTTTTCAAGAGTGTTTTTCACCCAATCGATATGCTCGGGCGTGTGTGGAACTTTAAGTTTAACCAGTTGAAATTCAGATCCGAGGAGCTCCGCTTCCGCTTGCTGAAAATATCTTGAATCGGTCCATAATCCTGCAAAATCCCTGGTAATCACAATAATACCGGCGGATCCGGTGAATCCGCTTACCCACTCCCTGAACTTCCAGTGTGCCGGTATATATTCACTCTGGTGCGGATCCGAATAAGGAACTATCAGAGCGGCCAATCCCAGTTCAGACATACCCGCCCTGATTTGCGGCAATGTTTCATTCCTTGAATCCTTATTCATGGCCCTTCATTTTTCGTCCGTCGTCCGTCATCCGTCATCCGTCATCATTCATCGGTGCAGAATAACCCTAAAACAGGTGTTATCGCATATCGAAAACCTTCACTCCAGGAAACTGCGTTGCATCAAAAACAAACATGCGGTCATCTGCAGGAACGTCGGCAACCAGGGTTTTTATCCTGATGACATACAGGTTGCCATCCGTGGAGAAATAGGTTACCTCGTCAATCTGGTCTTTCCCTTTCAACACGGACATCCTGATCTTAGTGTAGGTTTCACCGGTATCCAGTGGTATCAAATCA
>Ga0154558_1020_pt1 | contig 9436 bp, 5 predicted proteins | sample RifGroF2_FD_105701 | JGI IMG/M metagenome (GOLD analysis project Ga0154558, IMG submission 105701) | Bacteroidetes bacterium GWF2_49_14 | reverse complement strand
CACTCTTCGGTTCTGAGGATCTCCGATGGATTGGATCGGGATTACATACAGATCGCCCGCCGTATTGATTGAATTGCTTCCGATAATGGAATCCGTTGAATCGGGGGCAATTTTATACTCAGCCTGGACCGACCCGAGGGTAAGCATGTGGCGGATTATTTCATTGGTGGACAGGTCTTTGGCGCAAAAAATAATCTCATCGATCCGGTTTATCCTGATAATTTCCTGAATCTGGTTAAGATTTCCCAGATACGATCCTGATGAAGTACGTGCCGGATCGGGGTTAATGAAACCTGCAACCTGCACTGACTGGCCGGTGCGGGAAATAAGACCGCTTACCCTGAGAGCTTCCTCTTCACCACCGACAATCGCAATCCTTTTACGCACTCCGAGATCGATTTTGAGTGGTGAAAAGTGGATCAGATGCAGAAACAGTCTCACAATCATTGAGAAAATAAGTGCCCATGCAGATCCCAGGATGATAAGGGCTCTCGAAAAGCGGTAGGCTTCGGGCAGCAGGGAATAGAGCACCAATATCAGAGCGGTTCCATACAGATATCCCCTGAAGATTCTGGCAAGCCTGACCGGCTGGTCATATCCTCCGGAGAAAAAAATCGAGAGAAGCCAGATGAGAATATAGGCGGGAACGAAAATCCGGATGAATTCCGGCGGGTGGTGTCCTCCGTCGCTGAATTTGAATGATTCCCACAATGGATTGATTATCAGGAACCCGGCAAAAGCAAGAGCCGCGTCAGTCACGGGCATGTATACCCGGGTAATGATTCGCCGCAACATGCTGATTCCAGCCCTGAAGTATACGGATATCCGGATAAAAACTGAGAAAAGCCTGGCATTGGACCTGGAAAAGTGGCGTGTGGCAAAGATGATCATAGCCTGATAAAATATCAGGACATAATTGAAGCTTCCTTTCTTTGTGCTTTCCCCCTTGTAGTGGATGATGGCCGTTTCAGGAAAATAATAATTCAAATATCCGGCCAGCCTGATCCTGTAGGAAAGATCAATGTCTTCCCCATACATGAAATAGGTTTCGTCGAACAGGCCAACTTCATCAAGAACTGACTTTCTCAGGAGCATGAAGGCGCCGGGAAGAATATCTACCGGATTAGTCTCATCAGGGCTCAGGTAACCGAGGTGATACTGTCCGAATTTGCGCGACCGGGGGAAGAGGGCGGATAATCCGAATATTTTGTAGAAGGAGACCCAGGGAGTTGGAAGTGCACGCTTGGATTCCGGTAAAAACTTACCTTTCCCGTCAATCATTTTAACTCCGAGGGCTCCGGCCTTCGGGTTCTCCTCCATGAAGGCGAGGACCTTCCGAAAGGTATCCTCCTGCACCACGGTATCGGGGTTCAGCACCAGGATATAGTTTCCGGAAGCCTTGCGCATAGCCTGGTTATTTGCTTTTGAGAACCCGATGTTCTCCTGGTTTTCAATCAGGATTACACCGGGAAAGTTCTCCCTGACCATCACACAGGAACCATCTGCGGAGTTATTGTCAACCACAAAGACTTCCATCGGGATGCCGGCACCGGCCCTGAAGACCGATTGCAGGCACTGCTCAAGGAAGAACCTGACGTTGTAGCTGACTATGACGATGGAGAGGAGGGGCATAGGGGTTTAAACGTAAAGTCCTGTTTCATTATTGTTTCCGTAAGGAGTCCTCGAAAGGAGTCCGGTTCAGGAGGGAGCGGCCCAGGGTGATTTCATCGGTATACTCAAGTTCGTCGCCAATCGCAACTCCACGGGCCAGGGTGGTTATTTTGACGTGGAAGTCAGCCATCTTTCTGTAAATAAAGAAGTTGGTTGCGTCCCCCTCCATGGTGGCACTTAAAGCCAGAATAACTTCCCTGACCTCACCGGTAGACATTCTTTCGAGCAGGGAATTAATGGTCAGGTTAGCCGGCCCGATCCCTTCCATTGGAGATATGATTCCTCCAAGAACGTGGTACAGGCCGGTGAATTGTTGTGTTGCCTCAATGGCCATTACATCGCGGATATTCTCCACCACGCAGATGAGCGACTGGTTACGGCCTTGGTTTGAGCAGATTGTGCATACCTCCGTGTCAGAAATGTTGTGGCAAACCTTACAATTATGAATTTCTTCTCTTAGTTGCACCAGGCTGGAAGTTAATGCGTTAACCTCCTCAAGGTCCTGCCTGAGCAGGTGTAGAACCAAGCGCAATGCCGTTTTGCGTCCTATTCCCGGCAGTTTGGCAAATTCAAAAACGGCCTTCTCCAGCAAGCGGGAACTATATTTTGAGGGTTCCATCATTGGCCGGTCTCCATGTTTTGCTGTTTCTCGTCATTAGTTCCCAAATGTAACACCGTTGAACCCGATCTGCAATTTTTTGACTTTATTTGCTCTATCAGATTCTTTCTATGACTCCATTCTGGATTGCGGTTATCCTGTTACTCTATTTCAGCGTACTCCTGATCATTGCCCGCATTACCAGCAAGGGCGCCAATAACGAAAGCTTTTTTATCGGCAACCGGAAGTCGCCATGGTTTGTGGTTGCCATCGGAATGATAGGAGCTTCAATATCAGGGGTTACCTTCATTTCTGTGCCCGGTTGGGTAGTGACAAGTCAGTTTGCCTACATGCAGATGGTTTTAGGTTATCTGGCAGGATATCAGGTGATTATGTGGTTGTTACTCCCTTTGTACTACAAACTTCGACTCACATCTATCTATGGATACCTCGGTCAGCGGTTTGGATACTGGTCGTATAAATCAGGCGCGGTTTACTTCCTGATCTCAAGGATCATAGGATCTGCTGCCAGGCTGTTTCTTGTTGCATCTGTGCTCCAGTTGACTCTTTTCGATGCCCTTCATGTTCCTTTTGCAATTAATGTGCTGATTACGATTGGCCTGATCTGGCTCTATACTTTTCGCGGGGGAATCCGGACCATTATCTGGACCGATTCCCTACAGGCGCTGCTGTTCATTACAGCTCTGATCCTGTCGGTTGTTTTCCTGATGCAGGACCTGGACCTGGGTTGGTCGGGCATGATTGATACCATAAAGGATACGGGCCTCGGCAAGGTTTTCTTTTGGGATGATTTTGCCAGCGACCGGAAACACTTTATCAAATACTTTCTCGGTGGCATGTTTATCACCATAACCATGACCGGGCTGGATCAGGATATGATGCAAAAAAACCTGAGTTGCAAAACCTTGAAGGACTCTCAGAAGAATATGGCCTGGTTCAGCTTCCTTCTGATACCGATCAATCTGTTGTTTCTGATCCTTGGTGCCCTCCTGATCCTCTTTGCCAGGTCGAGGCAGATTGACATTCCCGCAGCTTCCGATCAGTTGTTCCCTATGATTGCCACCCAGGGATACCTGAATCCGGTTGTAGGGGTTGTCTTTATTCTGGGGCTGGTTGCTGCCGCCTATTCGAGTGCCGACTCAGCCATGACCGCTTTGACCACTTCCATCACCATAGACATTCTTAACATGGGAGGGGCTTCCGAGGAAAAAACCCGGAAGGTCCGGTATCGTGTTCATGTGCTTCTGTCCCTGGTTTTCCTGGTAATAATCCTGTTATTCAGGGCTCTCAACAACAAGAGCATCATTGATACGATATTTACAATTGCAGGCTACACTTATGGCCCGCTGCTGGGACTATTTGTTTTCGGGATGTTCACCCGCTATAACATAAAGGACCGGGCTGTACCTCTTGTGGTGGTCCTGGCCCCGGTCCTAACGTATGTGATCCAGCTCTATTCGAGCAAGCTGCTCTATGGCTATGTTTTCAGTTTCGAGTTATTGATTATCAATGGATTAATTACATTCATGGGTCTCTGGCTCATTCGTCGTCGTTCTTAGACATGCTGTAGATGTCGCTTATTATAGCAGCATATCGATCATAGAGCACTTTGCGTTTCAGCTTGAGTGTCGGGGATAATTCTCCGGTTGCCGAGGTCCACTCATCAACTACCAGGCGGAACCGTTTAACCTGTTCATGAGCCGGCAGTTTTTTATTGATGTCGTTTATCTCCTGCTGATAGCGGGCGATGATGGCCGGCTTGTTGATCAGTTCGGCATTATCCCGATAGTGGATGTTTTTCTTGGCGCAGTAATCATGCAGGAACCGGAAGTTCGGTGAAACGATAGCTGAGGTAAACTTTTGGTTTTCACCGATAATCATTATGTTTTCAATGAAAAATGATTCCTTGCATTTATTCTCAATAGCCTGAGGAGCAATGTACTTGCCGCCGGAATTTTTGAAAATCTCTTTCTTGCGGTCGGTAATTTTCAGGAATTTCCCCTGGATGAGCTCTCCGATGTCACCGGTATGAAACCATCCGTCGGCATCAATCACCTCCCGGGTCATTTCCTCATTTTTATAATAGCCCATCATAACTGAAGGGCCTTTAACCAGAATCTCCCCGTCAGAGGCAATTTTAACTTCCACGCTTCTTACCACCAGACCGACCGTTCCGATCATGTTATCGGGATAGTGCCTTTCATTGGCAGAAACCATAGGGGAAGTTTCGGTGAGGCCGTATCCTTCCTGGATCGGTATGCCGGCGGCTGTAAAAACCCTGGCTAGCCTGGGTTGCAGTGCTGCGCCTCCGGAAATGGCCAGTTTGATATTTCCGCCAAGTCCTTCGCGCCATTTTGAGAACACCAGTTTATTGGCAAGCTTAAGTTGCCATTCGTACCAGGCTCCGTTCACCCGGTTGTGTTCATACCGCTGGCCGAGGTTAACGGCCCAGAAGAAAATCTGCTTTTTGATCCCCTTAAGGGCTTTCCCCTTGGCAATGATTTTGTCATACATAACCTCAAAGATGCGGGGCACTGCTACAAAACCCGATGCATGGAGTTCCTTAAGGTCGGCCGCAATGGTTCCAAGTCCTTCGGCATAATAGAGGCCCCAGCCCTGGAGCTGGTATCCGTAATGTACCGTCCTTTCGAAAACATGGCAAAGGGGAAGGAAACTGAGGACCTTTTCCGTGTGGTCCATATCGAGAAGATGAAGGCCATCTGCAAGGTTGATCTGTATATTTCGATGAGACAGCATTACACCTTTTGACACTCCGGTTGTACCTGAAGTATAGATTATGGTCAGGAGTTCATCAGGATCAATTGCCGACTTTATGTCGATAAGTTTTTCTGCCCACTCTTTCTCGTTTTTCTCACCAAGCTCCGCTATCTCCTTCCAGTTGGGAGCACCTGCTACTTCATTGAACGTGAATATGTTTTCAATATTCGGAGTTTTTACGCTAATGAATTTTTTGTAAAGCAGGGAATCCGATACAATTGCCAGGCGTGCATCGGAGTGCGCGAGAATGTATTGGGTTTCTTCTTCGGTCAGGGTAGGATAGATCGGGACGTGGACCACCCCGATCTGCATCATGCCCATGTCGAAAAAGTTCCATTCCGGACGGTTGTTGGAGGCTGTGACGATTTTGTCGCCTTTTTTTAACCCCATTGAGAGCAAGCCGTAGCTGATCATTTTAACCATGCGTGCATATTCCTCGGTTGACCAGGTAACCCATTGACCATCAACTTTTGAGGCCAGGGCATCCGGACGGGGATAGGTCTCGAGGGCATGATCAAGGACGTCGAAAATTCTGCGTATTTCCATTGTATATCGATTAGGTTAGTGAAAGACAAGCATTTATTTCTTCAATTTGCCCTTGGGTGAAATCGGGCATTGTTACGATTCTCAGATTGGTGTCCAGTTGGGGGACGGAGCTTGCACCAACGAGGACCGAGGTTACGAATGAGTGGCTTTTAACCCAGTTCAGGGCAAGCTCTGCCAGGGTCATACTCCAGGACCCGGCCAGGCGGTTCAGTTTTCGGACGGTTTCCAGAATCCCGGGTGTTATATGTTCTGATTTAAGGAATCCATGCGGTTTGCCTGCCCGGGAATCAGCCGGAATGCCATCCAGGTACCGGTCTGTTAAAAGCCCCTGAGCCAGCGGCGAGAAAGCTATAGCTCCGATGTTGTTAGTGTCCAGTACATTGGATAAGCCCTCCTCGGGCTCTCTCCTGAAAAGGGAATATTTAACCTGATGAATCAGGCAGGGAGTGTCCATGCTCCTCAGGATTTCGGCTGCCCGATCGGTTTGTTCCGGAGAGTAATTGGAAATGCCGGCATAAAGGGCTTTCCCTGACTTAACGGCAGACGCGAGTGCTCCCATTGTCTCTTCCAAAGGTGTATCGGGGTCAAACCGGTGGCTGTAAAAGATATCCACATAATCGAGGTGGAGTCTTTTCAGGCTGTGGTCGAGGGAGGCAAGGAGGTATTTCCGTGAACCGAATTCACCGAAGGGCCCGGGCCACATCAGATAACCTGCTTTTGTGCTGATTACCAGTTCATCACGCCAGGGATCCAGGTCTTTCTTCATTATCCGGCCAAAATTTGACTCAGCTGATCCCGGAGGCGGGCCGTAGTTATTTGCCAAATCGAAATGAATAATACCAGAATCGAATGCTTTCCGTACAATTTCACGGCCCGTATCGAAGGAGTCAACTCCACCGAAATTGTGCCACAACCCGAGTGACAGGACGGGAAGCTGAACTCCACTGGCTCCGCAACGTCTGTAAACCATGTTACCGTAGCGGGTATCTGAGGCAGTATAATCCATGAACATATACAATTATGTAAAGGTATAAAAGTAACACAGTTCGGTAAATTGGCAAATCTTACGGTCAGCGTATTAATTTGTTTGTAAATTGCAACCGGTTTGCCAAAACAAGAGGGCGGGCTTCTCGGGGGATGGAGGTTATCGGATTTATTCTTCATGCAAAGATTCGTGGCAAAAACGCCGTCAGAGCTTCTCTTTTACAACGGTTTGAATCAGAATTCACGATCCGGTTCTATGAGACTACGGGTCCGCGGACTGCTGAGAATCTGTGCGAAAGAGCGTTAGATGACGGGTGTAATTTTATTATTGCCGTTGGTGGCGACGGAACCCTGAATGAAGTTGTTAACGGGTTTCTCAGAGCAGGAGGAGGATCAAAATATTCTGTTGTTTTGGGAGTTCTCCCCTTTGGGACCGGGAATGACTTTGCCAGGGGAATCGGCATGCAACGCTCTGTGGATCAGCTGGAGGAGCTCATTCACCGGAATCAGCCCCGTCTTCTTGATGCGGGTTCACTGTCTTTCAAGTGTGAGGATGGTTCGGAATATATACGGTATTTTGACAACATTGCTGATCTTGGAATTGGGGCACAGGTGGTTGCCCACGTGAATGGTGTCCACCTGAGAAAAAAAATTCTTGGAGGTTTTCTAACCTTTTTTCTTTCAGTTCTTTTCATTTTCGCAACCTACCGGCATAAAAAAATTCGAGTCCGATGGGCAGATCAAACGTTTGAGGGGCGGGTATTGGGGCTGGTCGCTGCAAACGGGCGATATTTCGGAAGCGGATTCGGCATTGCTCCGGATGCAAAGCTGGATGATGGCCAGTTTGAACTGGTGATTTTTGCCAACGTGAGTGTGATGGATTATATCCGGAATTTTTCAAAGCTTCGAAAAGCAGAGCGGATCGTGCACCCTGAAATACACTATTACCGTACCGATCGCCTTTGGGTTGAGCCGGAGGGTCAGGTTGTGGTGGTTGAAGCCGACGGTGAAATTGAAGGCCATGCACCCCTTGAATACAGATGCCTGCCCGCTGCCCTTCCGTTTCTTGTGCCCTGATATTATTTCGCAGTACTTAAGAAGGCCTGCCTGGCCTTTTCCATCGCACGGTCGAGCCCGTTGACATCCTTACCCCCTGCTGTTGCGAAGAAAGGTTGTCCGCCTCCGCCTCCCTGCATTTCTCTCGCACTCTCACGGATAATTGCCCCGGCATTCAGCCCGGATGAGGCAACCAACTCATCGGAAATCATGATGGTGAGATTGGGTTTTCCGTCCAGAACCGCTCCCATAACCAGGTACAATTTGCTGATCTCTCCTTTTAACTGGTAGGCCAGGTCTTTGATCTGTGCGGCATCGGTTAGAGGGATTCTTGTGCAAAGCAGGTTGGCATTGGGAAAAACACTTACTTCCTTCTTAAGGGTTTCTTTAAGCTGCCTGATATTTTCTTTTTCGTACTGTTCAACTTTCTTTCGAAGCAGGTGGTTCTCTTCCATCAGAGTAGCCACCGATTCTGTCAGAGGGGCTCCGGGTTTGAGCATACCTGATAACTCCCGCAGCGTTTTTGCCTGGCTTCTGGCCTCTGCCTCGGCCCGCACACCCGTACAGCCTTCAATCCGACGTATGCCCGCCGCGATACTGCTTTCGCTAAGTATCCGGAAAAGGCCGATCCTTCCGGTGGAGGGAATGTGGGTACCCCCGCACAATTCAACCGATTCGCCAAACCGGATGACACGCACCTTATCGCCGTATTTTTCCCCAAACAGGGCCATGGCACCCAACTTTCCGGCTTCTTGCATCGGAACTCCTCGCAACTCCTCAAGGCTTAAGTCTTCCCGGATGAGCCGGTTGACCATCCTCTCAACCGCTTCGGTTTCTTCATCGGTAAGTTTTTGAAAATGAGAAAAATCAAACCGGAAGTATTCCGGATTTACCAACGATCCTTTCTGCTCCACGTGAGTCCCCAGCATGGATCGGAGTGCAAAATGAAGAAGGTGGGTGGCCGAATGGTTCCGCATGGTATCCAGACGTTGTCCCTCATCCACCTTGGAGATAAAGGTTGCTGACGGATCCCCGGGAAGTCTGTCGGTAATATGAACCGTGAGGTTGTTTTCCTTACGCGTGTCCTGAATCCTGATAATTTCCCCGTTTCCCGCCAGTGTGCCTGTATCGCCTACCTGGCCTCCGCTTTCTGCATAAAAAGGCGTTTGGTCCAGAACAAGCTGATAAAAAGTACTCTTTTGGGTCTTGATCTGGCGATACCGAATAATACTGCTTTCGGCAGTCAGTGAGTCGTATCCTACAAATTCCGGATTCCGGTTGTCGGTTAGGATTACCCAATCATCGGTTTCCTGTCCGGCCGCCTTGCGTGACCTGTTTTTCTGCAATTTCATCTCCTGATGAAATCCATGGAGATCCACGGTCATCCCATTTTCCGACAAGATCAGCTGCGTGAGATCAAGCGGGAAACCAAAGGTGTCATAGAGCTCAAATGCGGCTTTCCCGCTTACGGGGAGCTCCTTTCCGGGATGTGCCGCAATCAGTTCATCCAGCCGGGTAATGCCGGTTTCAAGTGTTCGCAGAAAAGCATTTTCCTCTTCGGTAATAACCTTTGATATCAACTGAGATTGGCTTATCAGCTCCGGGAATGCTTCCCCCATTTCAGCAGTCAGCACCGGTACCAGTTCAGCCATAAATGATTGCTTGCGGTTCAGGAATGTAAAACCATAACGAACCGCGCGGCGCAGTATACGCCGGATCACATATCCTGCCCCGGTATTGGACGGAAGCTGGCCATCAGCAATTGAAAATGCAATGGCACGG
>Ga0154558_1046_pt2 | contig 9480 bp, 9 predicted proteins | sample RifGroF2_FD_105701 | JGI IMG/M metagenome (GOLD analysis project Ga0154558, IMG submission 105701) | Bacteroidetes bacterium GWF2_49_14 | reverse complement strand
AGGGCGGCAAGATGATCAAGATCGCTGAAGACCTAAAAAGCGCTGAAGTGATTTGGTCCGATAAAGTTTTGGATGTCCATCACGGAGGAGCCGTCCTGATCGACGGATATCTCTATGGCGCCAACTGGCTGAATAACGGCAACGGCAACTGGTGCTGCATTGACTGGAAAACCGGAAAGAAAATGTGGGAAGAGCCCTGGAATTGCAAGGGTTCAATCATTGCCGCAGAAGGGCTCCTGTACATTTATGAAGAAAAGAAAGGAAACGTAGGACTTCTTAAAGCCAACCCCGATAAGTTCGACCTGATCAGCACCTTCCAGGTAACCCTGGGGAACAACGGTCCTTTCTGGGCTCACCCGGTCATTCACAACGGAATTCTGTACCTGAGGCACACCAATGCGCTGGTGGCCTACGATATAAAATTGAAATGAAAAGTTTGAACCGATATACGGAGTTATTGATAGTTGCATACAATTTTTACATATCTTTGGCGTTAGTATCTTAAAGCGTTAGTATGATCATTTCCTTTGGTTCAAAAGCGGCAGAGAATATCTGGAATGGTAATATGTCGCTTAAGATTCCTGTTGAAATTCAACAGGTTGCCAGACGAAAACTCAGAATGCTTAACAACGCTCAAACGCTTCATGATCTGAAAGTTCCGCCTTCGAACCATCTGGAGAAACTGGCCGGGAACCTGAAAGGATATCATAGTATACGGGTCAATGACCAATGGAGAATCATTTTCAGGTGGAAAGCAAGCCAGGTTACCGACGTTGAGATTGTTGACTATCATAAATAGAATTGAAATGGAAAAGCTCGCAAACATTCATCCCGGAGAGATTTTACTGGAAGAATTCCTGGTCCCGATGAACATCTCTGCCTATCGCTTATCAAAAGATCTTGATATCCCTCAAACCCGAATTTCCCAGATTATCAAGGGAAACCGGAGAATCACGGCCGACACGGCCCTACGGCTAAGTGCCTATTTTGGAACAACCGCCAAGTTCTGGCTGGGGCTGCAGGATGATTATGATTTGGAATTTGAAGGTACACTCAACCCTGAAGTGATTAAATCCATCCGAACCCGGATAGCTCACACTCCCGCTGCGATGCGCTCCGGGCAATAAAACATCAGGCAAAATAAAATCCTAACCCTAAGTTTTTGCCAATTGACAATTCACTCTCTTCAATTGACAGTCAGGAGGTTGCCGGGTCTGGATCGATGGAAACCTAAAGCAAAAAATATTCGGATCCGCTCACTCCCTGCTTATCTTCAGCATCCGCGCTGAACTGAAACCCAAGCCGGAACTAAGGTTCAGTATATAGACCCCAGGAGCGAGATGACTTCCGTCAAATGTCCAGGTAGATTCGCCGGCAGAGAAAATCAGGGTAAGATCAAGCATCCGGCGCCCGGTAAGATCGGTAACGGTGATCCGTACAGGGCCCTGCTGATCGAGTGACAGGTTAACTTCCACCTGTCGCTGGAAAGGGTTTGGGTAAATGGCCTTGATAAGATTCAGCCGTGAAGCCGAATCCGGAATACCCAGCCCTGAATCAATCTGATTGGACAGGATGGTCCCGTAAGCGCCAATGGCCCAGATTCGGCCACCGGTTCCTCCGATAGCATATAATCCGTTGGTTGAGAAATCTTTTGTCCATGAGGTGCCGCCATCTGTGGTTTTCAGGATAAAACCTTCGGAACCTGTTACATAACCCTTGGATTCATCAACAAAGTACACTCCTGAATACTCGGGCCTGAAGCTGGTGTCTTCTAGAAACACCTGCGCCCATTGGTTTCCGGCATCAATGGTTTTGCAAATAACATTGTAGGGCCTTCCTGAGGTGTCTGTGAATACGCCGGTCGCATAGCCGGTTTCCATGGTCGGGAAATTCATCTTCCGGAAAGCTGTCCTGACAGGCATTCCCGCAATCTGCTCCCAGGATTTTCCAGCATCAGGCGTTTTGTAAAGCCCCCCGGAAAATCCCATGGCAAACCCGGTACCGTCGGGCATGAAATGCAGTTCCCTGATCAATGGCTTGCCGGGCAGGGAATCTGTGGTCCAGGTTTCGCCGCCATCAATTGATTTCAGCACCACCGCATAGCTAAAGAAATGACCGTATTCCACACCGGTGATATAGGCCGTACTTTCGTCAGCGAACGCGCATCCGTAAACAGCTCTCGGTAGTGAAACATTCACCTGGTGCCAGGTCCTGCATCCGTCAGTGGTCAGCCAGGTACCTCTCCAGGCGAGCGCCAGACATCGGTCTTTGTTGGCAAAGGCGGCATCATCGATGTTCCCGGCAGTGTGATCCTCCATTTGCCAGTTCACACCGGCATCGGTTGTCCGGTACAACACACTGTCGCCCAGGATAAACCCCCTTTTATCATCCACAAAACTGATGACAGACAAAGGATTCCTGTTGCCCTGGCCGGTCTCTGTCCACTGCATTCCGCCATCCCGGCTCACCCAGATATCCCCTCCGTATCCATAGGTAAAAAGGGTATCCTGATCTAGTACCAGGATATGATTAGAGGTCCCGTTACGGGTGATCCGGTTCCAGGAATTCCCGCCATCCATGGTCTTAACCAGGTTCCCCTCGTAACTGATCGCCCACCCGTTTTGCTTATCCTGAAAGCAGACATCCAGAAAGTAATAATCCGGCAGGGTGTCGGCCGACCAGCTTTTCCCTCCATCCGTGGTTTTCAGGAGATCATAGCTGGCGATGAATCCTGTAAGGGAATCCGTGAAACAGATGGCGTTGGGCGTAAACTTCAGCGAATCGACCAGATTCCAGGAGGTACCCTGGTCGCGGGTGATCAGAAGTGTGGCGGAATACTCGCTGAAAGGAGTGTAAAAGCTACCTGCCAGGTAACCTACCGAGTCATCCGGAAATGAGAGGTCCACCAGGTCGCCTTTATAGCCGAAAGTGACAGGAATCCAGTGCCGTCCGGCATCGGTGGTCTTCAGGATCAGCCGGTCATTGCCAATGCAAAACCCGACCGAATGGTTAAGGAAAAGGATCTTATTCAGATTTCCGTATTGGCCGGATTCAAGAGTATCTATAAGGATAAAACTAAAATCGGTTTTAATAAGCAGGCCGTTGTCCCCGCAGATAAAAACCGCATCCGAATCGGGCGATGCAACCGAATTGAGGTTTGTAAAGGAATGGAAAGGAACAGTTTTCCAGATATCTCCACCATTTGAGGTTGTGAGGATGGTGCCGCTCATTCCAACCGCCACACCCTTACTGGTATTCAGGAAGATCATGTCCTTCAGGTTATTATTGGTGGGAAGCGGGTTGATGAGGTTCCATTGGGCGGAAACGTGGCCGGCAGTAAGCAGGCCAAACATCAGGAGAAATAATGATTTGCGGAGCATGTTGAAAAAAATGGGAACCCAAAGGTAGCAAATCGGGGCTGGAGCAGGCAACTATCTTGAAAGAAAGTCGCTAACTTCAACATAGTCATAATCTGGCGAATCGGAGAATAACTGGCGAAGCTGCCAAACATGGCCCGCTCCGTAAATCAGAAGAAGCCTTTCCTCCTGGTCGAAATCGGTCAGGTCATGCACGTTTGAAAAAATCCTCAAGTTGCGGCGATACCAGTTGGCTACCATGTCAGCACCGTAATAATTGTCACCGGCCCCTCTGTTAATGTCTGTGAGGTAGGCCTGATGATCCTTCAACCTGTTAGCCGAGATATTCAGTGTTCTGAGATGCCCGGTAAGTGTCTGTACCGTTTTCAGTGAATCCAGATACTCATATAGTCGGGTGTATGAATACCGTTTAGCTTTTTCATACTGCCCTTTGGATTTCAGGTAGACTTCTTCATTAAAGGCTTCCCAGTCCAGATCGGCGCCGCACCAGTTCGTTCCCGCATCCGAGCAAAAGATTCGTGAATGATTCAATTTCCGGGCAAGCTTGAATCCAATCTGGTATACTTCGTTGGTTTTATCGTCCAGTGAAAAACCACCTGAAAGGAATTTTTGATAGCGATCATTTGTAATGCTATCATCTTCTATTCTCTTCCACTCAATCATTATTTTAGTCGGACGATAAGCCGCTAGTTTATCCAATACCTCCTCCAATTCCTTCTGACGAGCAGGGTCGAGGATATCGAAGACAAATCTGGGCTTATATGCATCGAGCCCGGGATTTGCAAAGTGAAAAACCCCAAGTACCATGACCTTAGCCTTATGTTTTCCGGCAAAATAGGCGGGATCAATCAGGGGGTTCTCCAGGGTATCAGTTTGGCCCGATTGATCAGATCTTTCTGTTCTGGAACAGGAACTAAGAATCAGACCTAACAGCAACAGGGGGATAAAGACTTGTTTCATTTTGATATCGATTTCTTTTAACACGACCCAGTCCAAACATTGTTACAAACGGGTAAACCCGAAACGGCGGGCACTGATCATATTTCTGGTTGTTCCAATTATACCCTATAAGGTATAATTTTCGTTAATTATATTATTTTTGCACCCTAAAGGGTATAAACATGAATCTGGCAAGTTTTGTAAAAGAAAAACGAAAAGCGGTGCAGCTGACACAGCCTGAACTGGCCGAAAAAGCAGGTGTGGGCTTGCGCTTCATCCGTGAGATGGAACAGGGTAAGCAAAGTCTACGGTTGGATAAAGTTAACCAGGTACTGCAACTCTTTGGGTATGAAGTGGGAGCCGTCCTGAAGGCCCCCCCCAAAGATTAGTAATTCAAAAATCCGGATTCAAGATTCAGCAAGATGCAAAAGGCAGCCATAAAAATAGAAGGCCAAATTGTCGTTGCACATAACCGGTAACAATAAGGAGGGAACAGAAAAAAAGTTTACGATTGTTGGTCTGTGGGGAGGATTTATACTAAAACCACCTGCTGCTCTATATCCACAGTTACCGGAAGTTGAAGATCTGACCATGCACCTGGCACAGCTGGCCAGGATAAGGACAGCTCCGCATAGCTTAATCAGGCTGAAATCAGGAAATCTGGCCTATATTACCAGCCGTATGGACCGCAACAAAAAGGGTAAACTGGCCATGGAAGATATGTGCCAATTAACGGAAAGACTAACGGAAGACAAATACCACGGCAGTTATGAGCAAATCGGCAAGACCATTCTAAGGTACTCCGCCACACCCGGACTGGACCTTGTAAATTTTTTTGAACTGGTGTTGTTTTCATTTCTGACAGGCAATGCAGATATGCACCTGAAAAATTTCTCCCTGCTGGATCAACCCGGATTGGGGATGACCTTATCACCGGCTTACGACCTTGTCAACACAGCTTTGGTTAATCCTTCAGATGATGAAGATCTTGCATTGACTCTGAACGGTAAAAAGAAGAAACTCCGGAAGCAGGATTTTGTGGCAGCCATGAACACATTGAAGGTCGCAGACAAACAGCAGCAAAACATCTTCACTAAGATGCAGAAAGCACTGCCACAGTGGGAACAGCAAATAGATATAAGCTTTTTAAGCGCTGATTTTAAGGAGGCGTATAAAGCCATTATCAGGGAAAGAGCCACTCGGCTCCGATAATTGGCGAAGCTGCCAAACATGGCCCGCCCCGTAAATCAGAAGAAGCCTTTCCTCCTGGTCGAAACAATGTTACAGACTTCCCTGACATTTGTATCGATTATTGTTTGCACATATCCGCCGTCATTTTCACTATTAATTACTTGAACTTAAGACACATTCCGATTTTTCCACATAGTTTGTTATGTTTATATGGTTATATTTATATATTTGTATCCAACTAATTCACTTGAATTACTAGGATAATGAAAATCAATACCAACGTTCGTTATGGATTGAGAGCGGTTATTGAGATTGGCAGGAATTCCGGTGCTGTGTTGCAAAGGGAAATTGCCGAGAGGCAAGAAATACCTCTCAACTACCTTGACTCTATTATAAGCGGCCTGAAAAATGCCAACTTAATCATCAATCACGGGGGAAAAGGCAGTGGCTACATTTTGGCCAGAAAACCAGACGACATAACAGTGTATCAAATCTACCGGGCATTCAGCCCCGAATTACAACTGGTTAATTGTTTTTGCGAAACAAGCGAATGCAAGAGGTCAGCAACTTGTCCGTCTAAAGATTTCTGGTTTGAAATGAATACACAGATTAAAAATTTCATGGAGAACCGTACGCTTAAGGAACTAATGGAAAACAATTGACATATTTCTATAATCACATCTATTGTCAAATTTTAAATTCTATCATTATGAGAAAGACTAATTGGTTCTTTGCTTTTGCATTTGTAGGCATTGCCATTTTCACCGGTTGTAATAAAGTGGATCCGAACCAGGAGACCTATGACAACGCCAGCATCTCTAAAGGCGGCATTCTCTACGACAATTTCTTCAGCATTGAGGCCGCATACGACCAGAACAGCCCAAACATGGCTAAATTCAAGGCATCATCCGATTTTTTCAGGTGTAAACAGTGTCATGCCTGGGACGGTTTGGGAAACAGCGGATCTTATATTAATAGGGCCGCCAAAACCTCACGGCCGAATATTGCATCAACCAACCTTTACCAGGTCTCCCAAACGAAATCTTTTACCGAGCTCTTTAATGCTATGAAAAAGTCGGAAGAAAGGCGCGATATTGGGTACGACCTGACCACCTATAATCCGGCAACCAATGCTGCTGAAGGGGATAAAATGCCGAATCTTACCCAGATACTGTCGGACACCCAGATCTGGGATATCGTTAAATTCCTCAAAGAAGGAATGTTTGATGTTTCCCAGCTATACGATGCAACCTACACGGGTGTTTATCCCACTGGTTCGGTCTCATTTGCTAACATTGGAAAGGATGGAAATGAAGGAAACGGTAAAACATTTTTTGCTGCCAATTGTGCATCCTGCCATGGAGCAGATGGCAAAGCCCTGACAATGGAAAACATGTCGTTGGGTAAGTTCGTTCGCTCAAAACCTAATGAAGTCCAGCATAAAGTCAAATACGGGCAACTCGGTTCATCAATGCCTGGAATGTTCACTATAACGTTAAGTCAGATGAAGGACTTATATAAGGCCTGTTCCAATTCAACAACGTTTCCGGACTGACATTAATTCTCCCTTTAAACGATTCCCTGAACAGCAGCTTCCTGAAGGCTGCTGTTTTTTTTGACGGTCTCGCCCGATTCGTGTGGACACGCCGATCGAAAAATCAGCTTTCATCAGATCCATTCGACTGCCTTCGGTTGAAAATGTTAACCAACCGCTGTCGTTGTAATTCGGCCGCCCAAATTCACGTAGCCATAAGTCTTTAAGGTATATTTTAATATTACTATTTTTACTCATCTCAATATCTAACCTGATATCTAAGGAATCCTCAACAAATGCAGAATCTATGAAAAGGCGAAAAGTTCTAGGCATAGTGGCCGGTGCAGCTTCCGGTGGTGTTTTATTAAATGCATTCACCGCTGGTGCAATGGATACCAACAAAATAGTTGATGATAACATACTGAATAACTCTGTCAGTCCGAATGTTATTTATGCAAGTCGTGCAGGTTTAAAACTCGACAGTAACGTACATACGGGTGGTGGAACCGATGAAACTAACGAGATTCAGTCAATCCTGGATAAAGCATTGGAAACAGGCAACCTACACTTCATTATGGATGGAGCTGCACTCATCCGTGGAATCAATATACATTCTAATACTACCATCGAATGTTTGAATTCGTCCTGCGGATTCTTTCTCGCGGCCCAATCGAACCGTTCAGTCATACAAAATGCGAATTTGAACAAAACAGGAGAGCGGAGAGATAAAAATATTACCCTTCAGGGCGGCACATACAACCAGAATTGTAAGAATCAGGTGCACCATTTGACTGAACAAGGTAAAGAAATATGGGTGATCGGGATGGAATTTTATGGGGTGGAGAACCTTACTGTCCGTGATGTTACCATTCGCGATCAACGCACTTTTGCCATGCTTGTTGCAAATTGGTATCGTGTCAACATGGAAAACATCTCAATAGAACTGCCTGGTTACATGCAGGCTGAAAATCAGGATGGAATTCATTTTTGGGGGCCCGGGCAATACCTGACAATGCGGAATATCCAGGGAACCTCCGGCGATGATTTTATTGCATTGGCTCCCGATGAAAACGATAGTGTGTCAAGTATTACGGATGTCTTAATCGATGGAGTGTTCCTCAATAACGCGGATCAGGGCATCCGGCTTCTTTCCCGCGACGACGGCCGGTTGGACCGGGTAATCATAAAAAATGTCACAGGTACATACAGGAGTTTTGGTTTTTATATTAATCCTTTCTTTGAAGGGAAGGGCGGTAATTTCGGGAGTATTGTTTTTGACACGATAAATCTGCAGCATTCCAAACCTAACTACACGTACACAACACCTTTTCTTTTCCGGTTGGGAGGAAGAATCGAAAGCCTGATATTGAAGAACATTATTCATCATAATCCATCTGATGCCCGGTCAATACTGGATGTTGGCTGGCCAAACAGTGAGCCGAAGAATACCTGCATTAAATCACTGGTAGTTGACGGACTCCATGTTTATGAAACAGATAATAAGGCGTCCAATGCGAGTTATATTAAGATCATGGCTGAAGTCGGTAACATGGTCGTGAGAGATGTTGAGATAGTAAGATCATCAGAAAGCGAACAAAAAGGGTGCCTGATTGAGACATTCAATACCGGTAAAATCAACACACTGTTTATGAATAGTATTTATGCTAACCGGATAAACAGTCTGCTGTTAAATAATGGCTCTGAAATTGAAACCGTTCAATTAAATAATATCCTTGGCTCTGAAATCGGAGGTTCATTGATTCATGTTGAGAATGGAAATATTAACAGAATAAATGCCGGTAACGTCTTTGGGGCTGATCTTCTTAAATTAGGTAATGGTGGTACGGTTGGTAAAGTTTATGGAGAATCGGTATTGTAATCATTGATTCCTGAAGTGATCAAATCCATCAGGACCCGCATGGCTGGTAAACCCGTATCCCAGAGTCGTTATGGCCAGTCCCTGTATAACCAAAGTTTTCTATACTGAACGAAACAGTTATACCTCTTCTTTCAGAAGCTGAAGGTCATGATTTGAGTGATCAGAGTACGAATGATCCACGGTTTGTTTCCCGGTCGGCAAACAGATTGCAGCATTCCCCGATTCCTTTTCGTCTTAATTGCAGAAATAAACCCAAAATGGAATCGAATGAAAACCAATATCTTGTTTCTCAACTATTTAAAACTATCGGTCAGAAATCTGAATAAATATAAAGGCGTAACCTTTATTGGCCTTTGCAGCCTGGTTTTGGGGATGGCCAGTTTCATTCTTCTGACATTATATGCCCGGTACGAGCTGAATTATGATTCTTGCTTTAAAAAAAGCGACAGAATATTTCTGCTTGGACAAAAAAAAATCGACACGGAATCAGGAAGTTCAAACTCTTTTGCCGCAACTTCGGGAATAGTCGCTCCTACCATTAAGAAAGAATTCCAGGAGGT
>Ga0154558_1058_pt5 | contig 9687 bp, 8 predicted proteins | sample RifGroF2_FD_105701 | JGI IMG/M metagenome (GOLD analysis project Ga0154558, IMG submission 105701) | Bacteroidetes bacterium GWF2_49_14 | reverse complement strand
TATGTTATCGTTCTTCACCTGCTTGATTCTCCTGATGTCCGGTTCATCCCTCATGGCATAGGCATACCCTAGCACCCAGTCAACCTGCGATTCTGAATGCTCCAGCGAATGAGTCCCGCTTAATTGTCCCGAATAGGTAAGCCTGTTTTTGTAGGCATATTCGAACGATCGGATTTCGGTGTTTGAATAAAATTCCTTGCCGGTCCGAAAAACCGTTGCCGACTCTCCCTGGTTGCTCAGCAGGTTTCTTAATTCGATCTTATTCCCTTTGCCCAGATACCATGACCAATTATTCAGGATTCCGAGATTTATGCTTTGCGTATAAGTAGTGTCGGTAAAATCAAAGTCCATCCCCGACCGGTCGAGGACAAAATCATAAACCGAAAAACTGCGGTTTATGCTTGCCAGAATGTTTCGTGAGCTACTATAATTAATAGAGGTGATCTCACCCAGTGAGGTATTTCCGATTTTAAACCTGTGCGACATGGTAAAACCAAGCTTTCCGTCGGGCAGGGTAGTGCTGACAGCTGGTATCCAGTTGTTATTTAATCGTTTGCTTAGCTCGATCTGGTCCGCCAGTGAACTGTTTTGAAGGTTGTCGGGAAAATATCCGGGTAACGATCGGGTGCCATCATCGATTCCCAGCCAATCGAGTTTTCCTCCCGTATAAGATTGAAAGGAGCTGAAGGTGGATTGGGGATTGTAACTGCCCTGGATGGTTAGGCTGTATTGATTTTTTTCCGGCATGTTCCGGGTCCTTATGCTTACGAATCCACCGGTAAAATCAGCCGGAAGTTCCGGGGAATTTGATTTGTAAATGATAAGATTATCAATCATCGCCGTAGGAATCACATCGAACGAAAACGCCTTGCTGTCTGACTCACTGCTTGGGGTAGAGGTGTTGTTAAGCCAAACATTGTTGTATCGTTGATTCAGTCCGCGGACCACAACAAAGCGATTGTCAATGATGGTGATTCCCGGCACTCTGCGGATGGCTTCAGAGGCATCTTTATCCTGAGATAATGATATCTGTCTGGCAGATATACCATTGGCAACCAATGGATTGGTCCTGATATTATTAATCACCGACATCTCCGTATCGCTTCGCCTTACCGCAACTACCGTGACTTCGCTGATCGCTGTGGTAGCTTCCATCAGCTGAGCATCAAGCAGCGTGTTCTTACCCGCTTGTACAACAACTCCCTTGAAAAGAACGGGCTCATAGGAAATAAAACTTATCCTGATGTCATAAGTGCCGGGGCGGATTGATTCCAGTGTGTACTTTCCGTCAAAATCAGTAATGCTGCCGGTAAGGGTCCCCTCAATCAGAATGTTGGCTCCTGGCAGTGTTTCACCCGTCTTGCCGTCTTTCACCTGCCCGCTTACCGAGCCATTCTGTGCATAAGTGCTGGCTGAGATTGCCAGTCCGAGTATCAGTATCCATAAAATCCTTATGGCACCTATTAAGGATAATTTACTACTTGTCATCTGAGTACCTTTTCTCACTGGATTTATTTCCGCTTTCATCATACATGATCCAGAGGCCTGATTTCTGGCCTTTCCGGTAATACATCTCGTACCTGAGAACTCCGCTTTCATCCCAGATCCGCCAGGGACCCTCTTTCTGATCCTCCTTGTATGAGGCTTCACCAGTCTTTTTCTCCTGCTCGTTGAAGGATACCCACATGCCATCGCGCAGGCCAGCTTTAAACATCCGGGTTTCCTTGATGGTACCTGACCGGAACCATAAGGTGACCTTTCCGTCAATTTTTCCATTGACCAGGTTCATATCCTGCTTAACCTGTCCGTTGTCGTAAAACTCCTTGTACTGCCCGGTATAGGGGTTTTGATCTTTGTCATAATACAAACCGTTATCCCCCAAGCTGATCTGACTATGTGCATGGGCAAAGAGAAACAGGCTGCAGAGGATCAGTAATGCTCTTTTCATTCTTCTTTTGATGTTTTCAAACTTTTACCAACAAAAAAAGATAGCACTGGAGTCCAGCCTATCTTTTAAACCTATGAGATATCAACAAATTAACGCTTGAGCTCAACTTTCAGCGCGCTCTTGGTGTTCGCATCGATGATCAGTTCCTTAATCTTGTTTTCCTCGTAGGATACGAGCGAAATCTCAAGGGAGTAGGTTCCTGATTTTATATTGCGGACTTCAAAGTTTCCGTCAAGGTCTGTGTAAACGGACTGATCGCAGCCATTTATCTTAACCTGAGCACCCGGCAAAGCTTCACCGGTGGATTGATCAACCACTGTTCCCATGAGTACAGTGGCCTCCGTGGCAACTTTTGAACTCCTTGTCTCTTTGTTAACGCCTTCAGCGAGAACCGGCAACATCAGGGCTGCCATCAGTATTGTAGAGAATATTTTTTTCATCGCTTGCATTTTTTTACGATGCAAACATATGGCGCACATATTATCTCAATGCTAAACCAATATTAAGTCATTGTTAAATCAGGAACCGGCAACCGGTACAGACGCATTATTATGCGTCTCTACGTGTCTTTCCTCTGTACATACCCCGAATCCTTATGGTCCCTGACCATCGTACGAAGTGCGTGAATCATCTCCTTAAGGTTCTTGAGCCCGCCAACGGTAAACCAGATGGTTACGATAATCGATGTAACAAGGTAAATCCAGGTATAAATTTTCCAGAACGACATCCAGGCATCGTTTTTAACTTCAGTCGTGAGGTTGTAAATTGTTCCGATGATGAAAACGAGGGTCCATGCTGCCGTCCAGGTATAAGTTGCGATCAGGATACCCTTATCCGATTTCGTAAACTCCTTGGTTGCACCCATCACTTTCCACCCTTTAACGGCCTCAGCTTCTTCCACAACATTGGTTTCGCCAATCATGGCATATTTGCCCCGATGCAGCATTTTGTCCATGTTGTAAGGCTCTTTCGAGGTGATCAGGGACACAATAAAGTAGATCATTGCGCCTGATATCATCGCGATAAACCAGAACCACTGTCCGTTGATAGGAAAATCTTTGACCACGGAGTTAAGCACGATTCCTGTAGTGGCGATTGTGGCTCCGGCGATCATGGCCGACCATGCGCCGGCTGTGGTTCCTCGCTTCCAATATAGTCCACCAATGATGGCAGCACCGGAACCCCCCACATAAATGGCGCCGGAGATGGCAAGGAACAGGAATACTTTTTCGGTTTGCTGGAACAGGATGCTCAGGATGAAAATGGTAATGCCTACCCCGAGAATGGAGAGTTTGAGGTATTTCAGATGCTGTGCCTGCTCAAACGGTTTCTTCCTGAATGGCATGATGCAGTCCTGAATGAAAATGCTTCCCCAGGAGTGCATATAGGTGTTGTGAACCGTGATGGAGGCGGCCAGCATGATCGCAGCGAATGCCCCCTTGAACCCGATAGGCAGAAGGTAGTTCAGAACCATCGGGGTCCTGAGCTGACTCTGCATGGCTTCTGTACCTGCGCCTGCCAGGGTGCCATTAATGCTGGCAGCTATATCCTTGAAATCAACGTGATTATAAATAGTATAGGCTACCACAGGGATAAAGACCAGAAACAGTCCCCATTGCGGTATCAGGCGCCAATTAGTGAGGAGGTCGGCCATTTTGGCTTCATGGGCATTTTTGGCTGCCACATTAAACGAGGAGTTTCCCTGCCAGGATAACTTGGTGTAAATCAGTCCAAACATGCCGATAAAGAAAAACCAGATATTGAAATCCTGCACTTTGCTCGATTGGAAAGGATTGATGAGGGAGGCATCCTGTGGTGCGGCCTCCATCGCCTGTGAAATATGAGCCCAATCCACTTTGATTATCAGAAGGATGACGATGGCCACAAAGACAATGTTTACAAAAACCCCCTGGATAAAATCAGTGAACATCACGGCAATATGACCACCGGTGAGGGTGAAGAATAACGGGACGGCCACGATGAGTGCCGTGATCAGGATAAAAGTGACCGAATAGGGCCCGATATGCCCAACTTCCGGAATCCCGCAGAAATAGATAAAAAAGCGGGCGGTAACTGAGGGGAAGATCACCATATTGACGATCCCGGACAGGAAGGCGAGAAAACCGGAGAATATGCGGAAGCCGCGGCTGTAGCGTACCTCAAAGAACTGGGCCATGGTCATCACCCGGGTTTGCCGGTACCGGTAAACCACCCATCCGGTTACGCTAATCCCAACCAGGATGATTGTAGTAAGCATTTCCCACCATCGGGCATTGAAGCCGGCTGAGAAATTCTGTTCCATAACCCCCACAATGGTGATCGCGCCGAGTGCAGCCGTGCCGTGAAACATCGAGATAATGTACCGTCCGCCTGTCCGGCCCGTTGCCAGGAAATCGCTCACGCTGTGCATAAGTTTCCTGCTCAGGAAAACCAGTCCGAACATCAGAGCCAGCAGCGCCGCCACGATGGCCCAATCTAAAAATGTGAGGTTCATTGTACTAAGCTATTCTCAAAACCCAAATCTCAAAAAGCAAATCTCAAATAAGCTCCAAAACTCAAAACTCAAAACCCCAAACTCGCACTGTTTGAAATATTGGTTTTTGAAGATTGGAATTTATTTGGATTTTGTTTTTTGAGATTTGTGATTTTTTTTGTCATAAAAAGTTATCCGCAGTTAATTATTAATTCTGAAATCGTTGACACGGCCAGCCCCACGCACGTATCCGCCGCTCCGTAGTAAACGTACACTTCACTTTCGGGTTTGGCAAACCCTTCGGAGTCTAATTCATGAACAACGATACCACTGGGGAAAACCACATTGGGAACCTGACCGGCCACTTCCCAGATTTCTCTGGGCTCCAATATGTTGTAAAATCCACGGCTGATTACTTTCGACGGATCATTCAGAGCAAGGAGCATTATACCTGCCTGATATATATTGGCGCTGCCGAAATGGGTGGCCACGCCGTGATAAATATGTAGCCATCCCTTACGGGTTTTCACCGGAGGCGGACCGCTGCCGATAAACTCATCCCAGTAGTGGAACCTCCCATCGATCACGGGGGCCACAGGTACCCAATCGATCAGGTTATCCGAAGCGGATAGCCATATGGTGCTTCCGGACGTGGGGCCACCCGCATGTCGTGCCTTGTTTGGCCGGTCGAGCCGCATGTATCTGCCGTTGATTTTCTCCGGAAAAAGTACGCCGTTCCGTATATCTTCATTCGAAGTGATTCCAAGGAATTTAAACTCCTTAAAATTATCGGTCTGGCCCAATCCCAGCTGACACCCGGCATCCATATCCATCGCGAACATAATATAATAGGTCCCTTCCAGATGGGTGATCCGGGCATCATAAATATGGTATACCTTTTCCCTGACTTTTTCGATTCCCTTAAAATCAACGATATGGTCTTCTGCCTTGAAGTGAATTCCATCCGATGATTCAGCCATCACCATAAAGGTTTCGCGCGAGCGGCTCTGCGTCCTGACCATCATCAGGTACTTGTCGCCGAACTTTATGGCACCGGGGTTAAAAACTGAAGAGCAGTCGATGAGGTGAGGAGCGATATCCGGGATATCGCTGCGGGTGAGGATGGGGTTGTGGGGGTGACGTTTCATAGCTAAGATTGAAATTCCAAACAACAAAACCCAAAAAACAAATAAATCTCAAAACCCAAAAACTCAAAACTCAAACTCGCACTGTTTGAAATTTTGGAGCTTGTGGATTAGTGCTTGTTTGTTTTTTGGATATTGTTGTTTGAGGTTTTTCCATTACTGTGATTTTATTAGAATTGCGGACATGATTTTCTTGAGTTCTTCAGCTTCTTTCCGGCAAATTTTAATCCTCATTACAAAGTCTTTCTTGCTAAGTGCTTCATTCGCCTCTATATAGTTTGCTCCAACTGATCCCGATGATCGAACCACTTGTTTGCCATATTCGACATTGGGGATATCCTTGATCAAACCTTTTACGAATAATGCAACCCGCTTCGAGAATTGAAACGTCCTCTCTTCTAAATCATTAAGTTGCCCCATTGCTGTTTGTTTTATTGTTTTTTGATTATTGGAGCTTATTTGATAATTGTTATTTGTGATTTGAGGTTTGTGATTTGAGGTTTTACCCCAGTTGTACCTCAACCTGGCATATCTCTTTATCTGTCAATGGAATACAATAGTTCGCATCCTTAACTCCCTTACCTATTTCAACTCCTTCAACTATCAGACGTGTGACACCCTTCTCTTTCCCATCCGGGTTGAGAACATGAATCATGTACCTGGTTCCTCTATGCACCCGTTCCATGGTGAACTCTTTCCAGTCTGAAGGAATGGTAGGATCGATAATCAGGCCGTCGTAGCTTGCGCGGGCGCCGAAAAAGTAGTCGAACACCACGCGATACATCCAGGCGGCGGTTCCGGTTTGCCAGGAATGGCTGGCCCGACCGGCAGTTTCGTGCTCATCGCAGGTTATGTATTGAGAATACACATAGGGCTCGGCAAAGAAAGTATCGGAGTCGATGCGGTTAGGCAGCATTTTTTTGTAGTAGCGGAAGGCTTCATTCCCATGGCCTAGCATGCACTCAGCCTGAATCAGCCAGGTGGTGGGGTGGCCGAAAATGGCGCCGTTCTCCTTTTTGCCCCATACGCAGCGGGTTACCAATCCGATTTTGGGATCGATCTCCCGATAGGCCGGAGAACATTTCTTCGGACCCTGCTCACTGTCGAGATGTGTGCGGATGCTCTCAAGAGCCTGCTCCTGGCGTTTGGGGTCGAGTCCCGCCAGTACAGCCCAGGTTTGCGTGTTGATGAAAATCTTTCCGTATTTATTGTCTTTGGCCCCGATGCACTTCTGGTTCTCACCAAAGGCACGGATATACCAGTCGCCGTCCCAGCAATTGTCATCAAGGGATCTAGCCATTTTACCACTGACCTCATCAACCGCCGACTTCAAATCGGGCTTGTCTATCCGGGCCAGCAACTCAATCAGCAGGTTCAGCATCGATACATAGAACATGCCGCCCCACACGCTTTCCCCTCCATCGTCGCCCCCTATGTAGTCCAAGGTATCGTTCCAGTCGCCCCGGCCAAAAACAGGGAGTCCATGAGCGCCAAGATTCCCTTTGACAAAGGTCACCACCGACATCAGGTGGTCGAGAATGGTGCCTGAAGATCCATCATTAAAAGGCTGGACATTGTCTAACAATCCAAAGTCTCCCGTCTCTTTAATATAGTCCGTCACAGCCAGGATAAACCAAAGGGGGTCATCGCAATGCTTCGTATATTCTCCCTGACCATCGCCGTGAAAATGGTGGTAAACTTTTCCGTCGCCACGCATCTGTCGGGCTAACATCAGGATACGTTGTTTGGCTTTTTCCGGATAGGAGATAGTCACCGCAATGGTATCCTGTGCCGTATCCCTGAACCCGAATCCCCGGCCGATGCCCCAGTAGTAAAAGCTGGTAACCCTTCCGATATCAAAAGCCACCTTGGCCTGATACGGCGACCAGCCGTTCATGAAGATGTTCACATCCTGATCCGGGGTCTGCACTCTTGTGTGTGCAAAGTACTCATCCCAGTATTTGCGTACTTCGGCGAAGGCATCCTTTACCTCCTGAATATCTTGAAATCTTTGAATTTTATTCTTTCTTTTTTCTTTCGCCTTTTTTCTTTCGCCTTCAAATTCCACTTTGGGGATTACACCCAGCTGAAATACAACGTCCCTGGCCTCGCCCGGCTCCAATTCAATTTCTATTTGTATCGCCCCAACCGTGTTGCCAAAATCCGTGTCTTTACATCTTAGGTTGCCTGTTTCCAGGGCAATCGGGTTGGTTTCGTTCCGGTAAAACCCGATGAACTCCTCGCGTACAGTCTCGTATTTTTTGATCGGGTGGTTAACCGTGAAGAACGCCCACTGGTCCCACTCTTTGTTTTCCTGCTGCTGGGTGCCTTTGGTTTCTGTGACCCAGTAAGTTTTGGTGCCGAATATCGAGTTTAATTCCTTATCCAGATAAACCCGGTTAAAGTGCTGATCATCACACTGGTTGATAAGGTCCACCAGCGCATGACCCAGTGCAAATTCCACATATCCGGTTATTTTCAGATGTCTCTTTTTATCGGATTTGTTGGTCAGGACCGATTTCCAGATTTCGCGGTTATCGGTTCTCGGGACAAAAAACAGGAGTTCCGACTGAATTCCTTCAATTTCAGATTCCACGCGGGTATAACCAAATCCGTGCGCCACCCGGTATTTTTCCAGATGCTTACCCACCGGTTGCCAGGTAAGGCTCCACATTTCACCGCTGTCCTGGTCCTGAATATAAATGTATTTGCCGGGCCGGTCGGCCGGAACATCATTGATACGGTAGCGTGTAATCCGTCCGTGCAGGGGGATTCGGTGATAGCTGATGCCGCCGCCGTTGGCCGAGATGGTGGAGAAATATTCATTATTATATATGTAATTGATCCATGGGCGCGGAGTGGCCACATTATCAATGATATACTCCCGGCCATCCGGCGAGAAATGTCCGTAATTCATGTAAATTCAGTTTGGGGCGAAGATAAATAAAAAGTAGGGGCGAGCTGCGCTCGCCCGTTTAGGCAGGGGCATAAGGGCATAGGGGGCATAGGGGCATGGGGGCATAGGGGCATAGGGGGAGCACTTGTCATCCTCGCGAAAGCGGGGATCGCGCGCCTCGGGTCAGTTTCACAACTTCCTGACCTCCCGGATTATGGATGCTTTTACCGCTTCCCAATCCACCGGGACCAACATTCTCGGGTCCTCGTCCTGATCGGCATCGACAAAATAGGTAAGACTCCGCATTACAAGAAATTCGGATCCGCTGGGGTATTTCGTTCTGTAGAATTCCATGATTGCCGCCAGAGAAAAGCGGTTCAGAAGAAAATGTAAGTCTATGAAATCCCGCTTTCTGCCACGACCTGTAATGGCTGCCAGCTTCATGGCGCCAATATCTTCCGGACTCGACAGACGTATGATCCCTTCCATTACAGGGGCTTTTACAAGTGGATATCGGTAATTTACGAAATCAACCTTTATGCCATTTATGTCAAGAATCAGGATATTTCTGCTTCGCGACATTATTCTTACCGTTCCTAATGCACTCAACTGATCCACGAATTCGTCCGCTTCAATTTCTTTCTCCCCAAAAAAATCGAGATCCACAGAGATACGATGTCCTATTTGCAAAGCCAAAGCAGTTCCACCTGCCAGTAAGTAGGAATCAAATTCAGGGATTTCCATCACACGGCTCAATAATTCCAGTGTGCCCGGGAAGATTGTATCTGTGTGTAGCATCTGAATTTTTCTGGTGGAGTGTCGAAAATACAACTCAGGAAGCTCAGCGATTTTGGGTCTAACTCCCTGGATTCGAGCATTTCGGCGAGAATCTTTTCGCGTCCATAGAATTTCTGGATCGCCTTCCAGTCGTCCAGGGTGCCAAACATGATGACCCGCTCAATCACATACCGGGCTTTTTCTGCCCAATTGATTGAATCATAATCCGCATCCCAGAAAATGGTTCTCGTTAGTTCCATGAACGCTAATATCTGATCAAAAATAGTAATACTTTAGAGATGAAATCAACCCTTTACCTGCTCAACATAACACTTAACACATAACACATTCACCAATATGAAAACCATCCTTTTGGGCCTGATCCTGATAATGACCGGCGTGCAAAGCCAGGCGCAGAGAGCATTCGATCTTCAGGGCCACCGCGGCT
>Ga0154558_1152_pt1 | contig 9764 bp, 9 predicted proteins | sample RifGroF2_FD_105701 | JGI IMG/M metagenome (GOLD analysis project Ga0154558, IMG submission 105701) | Bacteroidetes bacterium GWF2_49_14 | reverse complement strand
AAGGAGCCCAGCTGTATTTGCCAGGGAAGCCAGGGTAAAATAACCGCAATGGCCGATCCTGAAACCAGGAAAATCCTGTTGGCCTGGAACAGTCTCTGGCGGCTGAACAGAAACTCATACGCAAGCCAGATGAGGATCAGGAATATGTTGGTCAGGAGAATTTCATTCAGGTGGCTCATGGCTTCTCTTTTTTCAAGTTTTCAACCATCCGGAGCAGCTCCTCCATCTCCTTAACATCGAGGTTTTCCCGCCTTGAAAAGAACGAGACCATCTGCTTCAGGCTCCCGTCGAAATAATTTTCCAGCATTTTCTTCATGGAGAAGTGTGAATACTCTTCCTTGCTGATCACGGCATAATACTGGTGTGTGGTTCCATAAGCCTTATGATCCACAAAACCTTTCTGCTCCAAAATCCGGACGATCGTGGACACGGTGGTGTAGGCAGGTTTGGGTTCCGCAATTTCTGCCAGGATCTCTTTGATAAAAGAGGGGCCTAACTGCCAGATTACCTGCATAATCTGTTCCTCAGCCTTGGTAAGGTCGCGCATGGTTAAAATCTTTATACCAAAGCTACAACGAAAAAATTAAAAATGCAACTAAAAAGATAGTTAAATTAACGAACGAGTTAGTTGGGATGGTAAGTGGGTTGCTACTGGGGAGGGTACGGGTATGCCATCCGGTCCCCGCTTTCGCGGGGATGACAAGTGCTACAGGGGAGGGTGCGGGCATGCCATCCGGTCCCCGCTTTCGCGGGGATGACAACGCTCCGAGGCTTAATCGGTAACCGGCAACCGGCCACCGGCAACCTGTTTTAACCGGCAACCTCCCACAACACGATTCCCACGCTCACCGCAACGTTCAGTGAGTGCTTGGTGCCGAACTGGGGAATCTCGACGGCTGCATCACAGAGGTTGATTACATCCTGGGAAACGCCATGGATTTCGTTGCCGAAGATCAAGGCTATGGGTTGAATGGGTTGAAACCGGTTTAGCGCTATGCTGGTTTCGGTTTGTTCCAGGGCGGTGATATAGTATTTCTGTTTTTTCAGGTCTTTTACCGCGTCCAATGTGTTTTCATAATATTGCCAATCCACGGAGAGTTCGGCGCCGAGGGCGGTCTTGTGGATGTCGCGGTGGGGCGGAGGTGTACTGATGCCGCAAAGAATGAGCCTGGAGATTCGGAAAGCGTCGCAGGTGCGGAATATGGAGCCAATGTTATTCAGGCTTCTTACATTGTCCAGAACCACCACAACCGGGTTCTTTTCGGATTGCCTGAATCCTTCCACATCAAGGCGGCCCAGTTCATTATTTGCGAGCTTTCTCATCAGTATAATTTTCCTCAAAATTAACACCTCCGTGTTACCAAATGGCAGATTTTTCTTTGACTTAAAAAAGTTGCAAATTTAACCCCTGCAAAATGTCTAAACTGTAAAATCGGATTGTATGAATCTTCATGAATATCAGGCTAAACAACTGCTCGGATCCTATGGGGTACCGGTGGCTGAAGGGATTATGGCTGAAACCGTTGAGGCGGCCGTTGATGCGGCAAAGCTGATTCAGGAACAGACGGGAACCAAATTCTGGGTGGTTAAGGCTCAGATCCATGCAGGAGGCCGTGGCAAGGGTGGCGGGGTCAAAATTGCCAAATCCCTGGATGAAGTGAAGGAACATGCAACCCGGATTCTCGGAATGACCCTTGTGACCCCTCAAACGGGTCCTGATGGCAAGCTGGTAAGAAAACTGTTGATTCAGAGGGATATGTATTATCCGGGAGCCGACGGTACTACTTCCGTCAAGGAATTTTATATGAGCGTTTTGCTTAACCGCAAAACCGGACGGAATATTGTCATGTACTCAACCGAAGGGGGAGTGGACATTGAAGGTGTGGCCAAGGATACACCGCAACTGATTTTTACCGAGGAAGTGGATCCCGGTTTGGGCATTCAGGCTTTCCAGGCACGAAAAATTGCAACCAATCTTAAGCTTGGTGGTGTTGCCAATAAAAACATGGTAAAATTTGTGACGGCCCTTTACAATGCCTATGTTGGCTCCGATGCATCCCTGCTTGAGATCAATCCGCTGGTGAAAACTTCCGATGACCTGATCCTTGCTGCGGATGCAAAGGTTAACCTGGATGATAACGCACTGTTCAGGCATCCTGACATTGCCGCCATGCGTGACCTGTTTGAAGAGGATCCCACCGAGGTGGAGGCATCAGAATATAATCTCAATTTTATCAAGCTTGACGGGAATGTTGGCTGCATGGTCAACGGCGCCGGCCTGGCAATGGCCACCATGGACATGATCAAGCTCTCCGGCGGGCATCCTGCAAATTTTCTGGATGTCGGCGGCTCTGCCAATCCCATAACCGTTGAAGCGGGGTTCCGCATCATTTTGAAGGATCCGGCAGTGAAAGCTATACTGATCAATATTTTCGGGGGGATCGTACGTTGCGACCGGGTAGCACAGGGAGTTGTGGATGCCTACAATAAAATCGGCAAGATCCCCGTTCCGGTTATTGTCAGGCTTCAGGGTACAAACGCCATCGAAGGCAAGCGGTTGATTGATCAGTCGGGTTTGCAGGTTTCCTCTGCAATCACGCTTGAGGAGGCCGCCGCCCTGGTTAAACAGGTTGTCGCCTGAAGAGGCCTGCCATTTTTTGCTGGCATGATAATTGCCGGCGCCCGCTTATGCGCTTCTTTCTGACCATATTGCTGTTATTCAGCTTGTTTTCTTCTGTGAACGGACAGGTTACTGCCACCACAAAGAAGGAAACGATTCTCCAAAGTACGATAGTTAACGGGGATACGATCCCGCATATAGAGCTGAAAGAGATCGCAATATTGCCCCCGAGAAGTTTTAAAAACCGTTTTGAGGAGAGGCAGTACTGGCGTCTGGTCTATAATCTCAAAAAGGTACACCCTTACTCAAAATTGGTGAGTGTTACTGTCAGGCAGGTCGACGGCAAGCTGGGAGCCTTAAAAACCGATAAGGAGCGACGGAAGTTTATTAAAAGCATGGAAGATTCCCTCTGGAAGAAATATGAGGGAGACATGCGTGAGATGACCATCACACAGGGGAAGCTTCTCTTTAAACTGATAGACCGCGAAACCACCAACTCCACCTATTACTGGATCGATTCTTACCGGGGATCGGTCAGTGCCTTCTTCTGGCAGGGAATGGCCCGGCTTTTCGGTACCAATCTGAAATCGAAATATGATCCCAAAGGGGAGGATAAGCTGATAGAGCAGATTGTCACCTATATAGAAAAGGGGTACATTTAGTTGCCGGTTGCCGGTTACCGGTTGCCGGTTATAGGGCTAGTAAGGCGTTGACTGCGTTCAGTGCGCCTTCCGCGATATCAGTAATACCGGCGTCGAGCATGTAGCAAGGGCTGGTGACAATCTTATTTTTTTTGTCGATGATAACTTCCCGGTGCGTTGTGGGCTTGTGCGTTGCGCCCATGGCGGTTACGGCTGCGGCAGTTCCCGCATCCTGGCCGATGGTGAGCGTAACGTCACCCAGAATTTTTGCCAGCAGGACCGGAGCAATACAGAGGGCCCCGATGGGCTTTCCGGCTTTGTGCATGGCTATGACAGCCATCTCAACTTCAGGATTGACCTTGCAGTTGGCACCGTCGAAAGCAAAAGTGCACAGGTTCTTGGCAACCCCGAAACCACCGGGAAATATCAGGATGTCAAATTCATCGGATTTAAACTCCTTCAGCGGCCTGATTTTACCGCGGGCGATCCGGGCCGACTCGGTGAGAACATTCCTCTTTTCATCCATGGGTTTACCGGTGAGATGGTTAACCACATGATGCTGTGGTACATCCGGTGCGAAAACCCCGAAGGAATTCCCGCTGCGGTCAATCGCGTACAGGGTCATTACCGCTTCCTGAATCTCTGCGCCGTCATAAACCCCGCAACCGGCCAATACAACGGCAAATTTACGTGTTGTTTCCATGGCTATTTTCCGCTGGCTTTCAGAATGGTTTTTATAGTATAAATAAGAATCTTAAGATCGACAATAAGTGACATGTTCTCGATATAGAGAATATCATATTTAAGCCGTTCAATCATCTCATCCACATTGGATGCATATCCGAACTTAACCTGGCCCCAGGAGGTGATACCGGGTCGTACCTTCTGCAGGTGATTGAAATGGGGGGCTTTTTTAACGATCTGATCGATAAAGTATTGGCGCTCCGGACGAGGTCCCACGAGTGACATGTCACCGATCAGGACATTATAAAACTGGGGCAGTTCATCGAGCCTCCTTTTTCGCATGAACATACCCAGGCCAGTGATCCGCGTGTCGTTATGGCTCGAAAGTGCAGGGCCGTTGTCCTCCGCATCCCTGCACATCGAACGGAACTTATAAATCTGAAAGGGCATTCCGTAACGTCCGATCCGCTCATGGCTGTAAAAAACCGGTCCGGGCGATGAGATCTTAACCCCGATAGCCAGCACCAGGTAAAGTGGACTCAGGATGATCAGGGCAAAGAAAGATACCACGATGTCGATCATCCGCTTCAGGTTCTCCTCCCAGGCAGGCATCAGGTCATGGCTGATCTGGATCAGCGGCATCCCGATGATGGATGACATCTTGACCATCCCGGTTAGTATGTCATACATATCAGGAATTACCTTAATAGTGAACCTACGGTGCTCCAGCTTGTTGAATATCTTCTTCAAAACCTCATGCTCTGAACTCTCAATGGCAATGATGACCTCATCGACCTTGTATTCGGCCAATACTTTTGGCAGGTCCCTGAGGCCGCCCAGGTGAGGGAGGTGTTCCGACATGATATGGCTGTCGTTATGGCTGGCGCTGACAAAACCGATGAACTTGTTGCCGGTTGAGCGGGGCTGGTTTTCCATTTCGCGGTACAGATCGGTCGCTTTTTTCCCGGAACCGATCAACAGGGTGGGAAACCCAATGATACGGTTGTGAATCTTATGGGCAGAGGTCGTGGTAAAAATGAGCCGCGGAATATAGGTTATCAGGAACTGCAGCAGGAACAGGACCATGAATGACAGGTAGTAGTTGGTATAGGTGTTGACCGTATCATCAAGGATCAGGGCAAAAAAGATCAGGAGGACCCCGATAAAGGTTGTGGCAATAGTCTGCGAAAGTTCACTCAGCCTCGATTTACGGTACAGCTCCTTGTAATATCCGGTTACATAATAGAATAGCAGCCAAAGCAGGGGCAGGCAGGCAAGACCGACGAAATAGGAATGGTCAAATTCAACCGGAATCGGATATCCGAATTTTTTTGTTTCGATATAAACCTTTCGGAACACGAAGAACAAGGTCCAGCTGGATCCGGCAGCCAGAAAGTCGGAGATCAGATATTTCGCGAGTTGCTTCCTGCGGTTCATTAAAAGTGAATCAGCTTGAGATTGTCCATTATGATCCCCTGTTTGGCCAGTCCCGTTGAATCCCATTCAGCCCTGAGACCGATCCTGAAGGCATCGGCGTTTGTCTCATACCCAACGGTAGAATGAAGGTCAATGTAGATCCGGTTCCAGGTTGCAGAGGGCTTGATATAGACCAGGCTGTTCCAGACTGCCGCCCCGTCGGTTATTACATAGACACCTGATTCCAGGCCTGTGTTGCTTTTATAGTCGAATTCAAGGAGGATCATGGTTCCGGTTCCGGGCAACACAAAATCGGTGCTGCTGTTGGCTTCGAAATACTGGTGCTGCTTATCCAGATAGATAGCCCCTGAAAAGCGGCCTTCCTTCACAGAATCCGACTGGTTCCTGAAAATGCTATCGGAATAGGAAGGATAATCAAAAGAAACACCGGCGTCCTCAAAGTCCTCCATCCAGGGAAACTTGCACTCTTTCTTATAGGTAGTTGTGGGAGTGATCACAGTGGTTTTTCCCGACTCGAGGATGAATTCGTTGAGCTCGTAGGGCTCGAAGAAAGGATAGGCCACACGTGAGCCTGCGATCCCGTTCATTTTTATGCCCGGCCGGAGGTAGATCCACTGGGGGCCTGTTTCCAGGCAGGGGATCATGGTGGGGGTTTCATAAACTCCGAGGTTTTTCCCACCCACGCTGATCCAGATATTGGTCATTTTGTGGCTGGCTGATCCCTGATCGAAATTGGTTACCTTCACTAAAACCGTATCAATTTTGATCAGCGCCGGGATTTTTTCCTCAGGGTTAATCAGATTACAGGAGATCAGGGAAGCGGCAAGGGTAATTACCGATAAGCATTTCCCGATTTTAAGCATAGCTAAATTTTTCTGATATTTCAGGACACAAAGTTAATAGAATTGTCATGATCGAGGACAGCTTTCAGCATCAGGGGTTGCGGAGGAAACTGGTTGAGGTGGTTAAGAGGAAAGGGATATCCGACCTTCGGGTGCTGGATGCGCTCATGAAAGTTCCGCGTCATGCCTTCATGGACTCCACTTTCCTCCGTTTTGCCTATCAGGATCAGGCTTTTCCGATCTCATCGGGCCAGACGATTTCGCAGCCGTATACCGTGGCTTTTCAGACGCAGCTTCTTGATCTGCAGGACCATCAAAAAGTGCTGGAGGTGGGAACCGGCTCGGGATACCAGGCGGCTGTACTCGCTGAAATGGGGGTGCGTGTCTTCACCGTGGAACGAATCCGGAAACTCTTTGCCGATTCTCAGGCCCTTCTCAGGAAACTGGGTTACCCGATCCGGTTTTTTTACGGCGACGGGTACGCCGGCCTGCCCGCCTATGCGCCTTTCGACCGGATCCTGGTAACGGCCGGTGCTCCGGCTGTGCCCGAAACGCTGATCACACAGCTCGCCATTGGCGGAATTCTGGTGGTTCCGGTGGGCGACCGGGAGGTACAGGTGATGACACGCTGCATCCGTACCGGTGAAGACCAGTTTGAAACCACCACTCATGGCAGTTTTGTTTTTGTTCCGATGAAACCCGGCCTTGAGGAGAGGTGACAACCCAAAGATGAAAAGGCTTTTCCCCTTTTTCAGATACTTACTTTTAGCGGGGGCTCTCCCCGGCGGATCCATCCTTTCTGCTCAGGTTCCCACGCTGCGGGTGGCCTTTCATATATTCCAGACAGACTCCGGAACCGGCAATTTCCATGCGGACTCCGTCCGTGAGATGATTTTTCTGAAGGAGCTTGAGCAATGGATCAATACAAAAGCCGGGAAACTGGATACCCTCACACCCCCGGTTAGTTCGCCTTATGTCCCCGATGCTGGTTTCCGTATCCGGGTAGATACTGTTTTTTTTCACCGCGACAGCCATGCCTGGGACTGCTCGGTCGATATCGATGCTCCATACATGAGAACCCGCTATGTGGACCAGGATTCAGCTATGAGCTATCGGCAGAAACATCAGACCCTGCCGGTATTTATCGGAGGAAATATTTCCATTGTGGGCGGGCACTCTAGGAATATTGGCGGCAAGGGTTATATCGGAATGAGGGGTTTTTATCAGCAATATATTCAAAATCAATATGATGTGGCAGTTGAGGAGTCTGCGAAAAACCTCCTCCACGAAATTGGACATACGGTAGGACTGATGCATAATTTCCGGGGTGGAACCACCGGCGACCAGTGCGATACCTGTGAGGATAATGGATGTCCCGACATCGGAACATCCAATAATATAATGGATTACTGGCCTTCCTACGGCCATGCGCTCTCGGAGTGCCAGGCAGCTATTATCAGCTCCCATCTGAAGGGTGAAAAGGGTACTATTTCCGATGTGCTGGTAAATGACAGCTGCTATGCCATTCCTGAATCAACCCTTGTGATCAGCCGTGGGGATACGATCAGGATCACCGGAACCCAATATCTCCATGGAAATCTGGAAATACTTGCCGGCGGTGTGTTGGATGTTTCAGGTTATCTGTCGGTTCCACAAGGGTGCCGAATTCAGGTGCGAAGGGGAGGGCAACTTGTCCTATCAAAGGGCACCGTCGGCAATTTGTGCGGTGATTTGTGGGAGGGTATTTTCACGGAAAGTGACGATCGGACCTCCACTCCCCAGGTCCGATTTGTTATGGGCGGAAAGGTTGAGAATGCCCTGATCGGATTAATATGGTCGGATGCGGTTGGGATCATCGGCGACAGGGCTCTTTTCAGGAATAATGTTGTCGGGATTTCCCTTAAGGGCGACAGCCTGGTCTCTGCCACTATTCAGAATTTCGATTTCATCACAACCAGGCGATTAAATCATCACGAAGAGGGTTTTACCCCGAAAGCTTTTATCCGGGCCACCCGGGCTTCTACAATGAATGTTGCCCATTGCACTTTCACTAATGAACCTGGAACCTTACAGTTTTCAATTGATTCCTGTGGCGCAGGCATTGATTTCAACGGAGAAATGATAGAGGTACGTGGTTGTTATTTCTATCGTCTTTTCACCGGAATCCGGACTTTTGCCAGGAGGGATCAGGTGATTCACTTCAACAAGTTTGAAAACAGTCGATGCGGAGTGAATATCCTGTCGGGCGGATATCAGTCGATATCCGAGAATATTTTTGTACTTCAGCGCTTTAATGATGTTCCAACCTTTGGTATTGTGGCTCATGAGCCCGGAGTATTACAGGCCCACCTAAACCGTTTTGAGTCGGAATATGGCGGGGGTCAGATCGCGGGCCTTTGCCTGGTCAATCCCGGGACTCCAAATAGTACCTGCTATCACAATGAATATATCAATTTGCCTGTTGGCAATATTATTCTCAATCAGGCGGATATTGAAAAAGAGCTGTTTAAATGGTCTGCACAACCCGGAAGGGAGTTTTCCGACCTCCGTCTGGGGACTCAATTCAGGAGAAATGTTTATTGGAATACCGATGGAGAAATCCTGATGATGCGAAATCCCGGGTTTGGGGTGGTAAAGGGACAGTCGCCGGAGGACATCAACACTTCTTTTATCAATCCCGCCGATTTGCCTTTTGGCGGATATCTGTGGCTTGACGATGCGGCTGGACTTACGGCCTTTTGGCCCGGTAAAGTTCCGCCCGACACGATTGATGCCTGGCATGGGATTTTTGAATTCATGAACCGTGACGAATCTCAATCCCGTAGATTTTCAGAATTTTCAATAGATACTGTCAAGGGTGCCCTGGCTAAGCTGGACCAGATGGGTAAAAACCCGGGTGATTTCTTCAGCGGGAATTTATTTGAAGACCTTGAGACGCTCCGAGGCTTCCCCCTTGCAGCCCGCTCGTCTGTCATTATGGGTTACCTTGACCGTTTTCACCATAAAGAGGTCTGGTTCATTCAGGGCCTGACGGAAATTGCTGCAACAAATAGCCGGATCGACACCCTACTGGTCGATTTGAGGGATTCTTTAGCCTTTTGCTGGTATCTGACGGTGCCATGGTGGAACACTCCTCCCCTTCATGAAGTCAGGGAGGTGCCAGCCCTCCCCGGATGGCCGGTCGGAGATTATTACCGGCTGCTTCCTGATTTGGTTAAGGGAAAACCTTTTCCGTCCTTTGATATTCAGCCCATTCCGGCATCAGAATATATTCAGATTTTTCCGAGAGCTTCCTATATTCCAGACAATTTTTGGAGATATGAAATCTTTACTTCTGATGGAAGGTTAAAATTGTCCGGCTCATTGCAGGGCATTCAATCGTTAAAAATTGATACCGGGGGGCTATCCGGGGGTATTTATTTTATCCGGATATTTGGCTCCCGAATGAACCTCGGTACCCAACGTTTTATGATTATTCCCAGATGATAAAGCTTAAGCAATTTGCATTCAATCCGTTACAGGTTAATTTATATCTTTTGT
>Ga0154558_1030_pt3 | contig 9765 bp, 11 predicted proteins | sample RifGroF2_FD_105701 | JGI IMG/M metagenome (GOLD analysis project Ga0154558, IMG submission 105701) | Bacteroidetes bacterium GWF2_49_14 | reverse complement strand
TCCAGTTCGGTTTCGCAGGATGCCATCCCCAGAAAACCAACAGTAATAAGGACTTTGGCTACTATTTTACAGGCTTTATGCATCGTACAGATAAGGCGGGATGTTCAGCGGGCGGATTATTATCAGGGTTGTTAATATAGAATACGTTGGTGTAAACAAAGTGAAAAGGGACCATTCGGTCTCCGACTCTTTTCTGTTCCGACATCCAGAATCCTCCGATAAAGGAGTCGAATTCCTGTTTGCCGTAAATATTAAAGGTCCCGGATCGCTCCAGGTCAATTCCCAGGTAGCCGCCTTTCCCCAGATATGATTTATGATCCGGAAAGGGGAACATCACAAGGTCCCAGAGGGCGGAAACATACCTCCCGGCCGGTATTTTCCAGCCTGGCGGACAGATTCCCTGTGACCCCGATTCCGTCATGTAATTCATAGCTTCTTCCCAGGTATAGAGGCCGCCATGAGTAACTCCGACGGAATCGGAATCGGAATAATAATATTTCTCGGCAATCCCGTTATTGACTGGGGTTTGTATCGAACTGATCTTCAATCCATAGTCGAGATTTTCTGCCATCCACCACACGTCTTCAATCAGGGCAGCCCGGTAAAACCGGCCATCCCTCGGATCGGTGAAGGAGGTGTCTTTTCGAACATCTGTAATCAGGATAAACGTGGAGCAGGTATCGATCAAACCGTCCTGGTCTATAACCTGCAGAACGGGTTGATACCATCCGTTTTTCTTATACCGGTGTGAATTCCTGGGCTGACGGGCTGTCTCAGTGTCCCAGTCTCCGTCATGATCCCAGTCCCAGCGGAAAGAAAGAGCCAGACCCGGGTCTTCCGGGTCTGAAGAAACAGAGGCATCAAATTCGAGGACGGTAAGGGTATCCGTATGGCATGAAGAGACCACGAAAGCGGCAGTGGGTGGGGTTTCCGGAGCTGGGGTACAGGAAAAGAATAATATTCCTCCCAACAAGATTGTTGTCAGAACTATAGCATGATGAGATCTCAGCGACAGCATAATAAAATGATCCACTGATTTATTAAAACTTGAACACCAATTGTCTGGGGGGACAATCAAAGATACGGAAAAAAGGATTGGGGTTTTCTCCATTTTACAAAACAAACTGTATCTATATTCTGCAAAGGCATCATCATGGAGACAATTATTGAGTATCAGGTTTTCTTTAGCGAGGTAAAGAGCAGGATCCGGGAAGCACAGTATTCAGCTTTACGGGCTGTAAATAAGGAGCTTGTAGGATTGTATTGGGACATTGGGAGAATGATTTGTGAGAAGCAAATAAAGCAAGGTTGGGGTAAGTCCGTCGTGGAGAATCTGGCAAAGGACTTACAACACGATTTTCCTGGAGAATCCGGATACTCAGCATATAACATTTGGCTTATGGTGCGTTTATATCGTGAATATCAAGGAGATGTAATTCTGGAACCATTGGTTCCAGAAATCGGATGGAGTCATAATGTTGTTATCCTTAAAAAGTGTAGGTCTAAATCAGAGCGACAGTTCTATCTGCATGCAACACAAAAATTCGGTTGGACAAAGCGAGTGCTGGAGCAGCAAATTGAGATAAAACTGTTCGAAAAGTATGTGCTAAGTCAGACCAGCATTCAAGAAACGACTGATTGTTGAATACTCGTTAAAAAGCTCGGTTCAACCCATTGGTGTGGCAACGTATAGTACGGATTCCAAATTGCCCGATTATTATCGAGATCTTATCCCTGAACCAGCTATAATGGCCAAGAGCATCAGCAGATGGTTATCGCATGAATGACAGTTCTGGCCATAATGCGTCACGCGTCACGCATCACGCATCACGATCCCGGAAACCGACTCAGAATCTTCTCCGCAGCATCCCGGTATGCCAAATGCGAACCGGAAGAAGCGATCTCCCGGCCCGACTGTTCGTTCAGTCCACCCGGTGTGGCAGCGTGTTTGGCGAGTTCGTCAAATAGAATGGGGTCGGCGATCTGGGCTGTGTACGCCAGGGCTTGAAACAGGTTGGCTATATATTGATTGGCCGTTACCCGATCAACCCCATGTTCGGTTGACCAGCTGCTAAGCTCCTGAAGCAGATCGTAATAAGGAGTAATCAGGCAGGTGAGCGTCCACAGGGTGTGCAGCTGGGTTTCGTCGGCAATTACCTGGGGCTGGCCGATCCGGCTGAGCAAAGCTACCACGGTTTCATGCGGGTTGAATATTGGGATGGGACAGGTATGATTAACCACCGGCGGCAGCGGAATAGCCCTGCAGATATTGGCAGCAGGGGCAAGCAGTTTCGTTAGGCCCGCATGATTGATCAGCGGGATCAGGGAGACAATGATCTGATCCTCCCGGAAGGTTAGCGCGGTGAGTGCGTCCTCAGCCTGCGCAGGCCGGAGCGCCAGAAAAACAATATCAGAGCAGTCAACCACGGCCTGATTGCTCTCCATCCGGAAAACGTTTGAGTATTTTCCAGCCAGACTAAGAGATTTTTCTCGATTCCGCGGGGATATACTGATGGTCAGGTCGCCACACTCTCCCGTGCAGAATCCTTCAATTACTGCGCTGGCAATTTTGCCGATTCCGATAAAGCCGAGGTAGGTCATGATGCTGTTGTTAGTTACCAGTTACCGGTTGCCGGTTACCAGTTATGGCCAGTGCGTTATTTTCGTAGTTATTGTTAAAGTACTAAAGGTGGCTCTGGCTCTCTTTAACCGGCAACCGGCAACCGGTAACCGGTAACCGATCTCAACCGGCAACCGGCAACCGGTAACTGGCCTTAACCTGCCACTAAATTGTAAACCGCCCTTGCCTTCGCACAAAGCCGGCCAAACTCATCAAAATCCAGCGTCTGCTGGGCATCCGATGTGGCTTTTTCCGGCGTCCGGTGGATTTCCACGATGACCCCATCAGCTCCCGCAGCCACCGATGCCAGGGCGATGGGCTCAACCAGACTCCGGATGCCGGTCCCGTGCGAGGGATCGGCAATGACCGGGAGATGACTTTTCTCCTTTAATATCGGGATAGCATTGATGTCAAAGGTGTTGCGATAAGCTTTCTCATAGGTACGGATACCGCGTTCGCACAGGATGATTTTCTCATTACCGCCTGAAAAAACATATTCGGCAGAATAGAGCAATTCATCAATCGTTCCGCTGAGTCCGCGTTTGATCATTACCGGTTTATCGATCCGGCCAAGAGCATCTAAGAGATTGAAGTTTTGCGAATTTCGGGCACCCACCTGGTAAATATCGACATATGGATACATGGCATCAATCTGGTCCATCTCCATCACTTCAGATATGATCCTGATGCCGCGTGGAGCACAGATCGAATGCCAGAGCTTTAATCCATCGATCCCGGCACCCCGGTAAGAATAGGGCGAGCTGCGCGGCTTGAAAACACCGCCACGCATGATCCTGATATTGAGCTTCTCCAGAAATTCCACCGTTGCCAGAATCTGCTCCTCCCCCTCAATGGAACAGGGCCCCGCCATCACGGTCAAATCCCCGGCCCCGATCGATACCTGATCATCCAGCACAATAGCTGTAGGATGTGTTTTCCATTTGCCCGAGACCAGCTTGTAATCATCGGTAACACGGTGAATATCCGTAATTCCCGGAAGGTTCCCAATCAGCCGGATATCAAATCCGATCTTGCCCAGCACCAGCAGGTAGCTGCCCAACTGAGTATCAATCTCCCTCCATTTGCAATTCTGCTCCTCAATACTTGTAAAAACAAGCTGCTTCTGCTCCTCCGTAATCTGCTTGCTTAACTGAATAATCATTTTCCCCTCCTGATTTCATTCACAAACTCCTCACACACTTCCCCCAAACTCACCCTTCGTCCGTCCTCCGTCCTCCGTCGTCCGTCCTCCGTCACCCCTCGTCCGTCCTCCGTCATCAGTCGTCCGTCCGTCATCAGTCGTCGGTCATCGGTCAATCTCCGTATGAACTCGCTCCCGATAATCGCCCCGTTCGCCTGCTGGCAGGCCCTGGCGAAAGATTGGTGGTTGTGGATGCCAAAACCGATTAACGTGGGAATTGTGCGGGGTGTTCCGTTGTAGGGGCGCACCGCGTGCGCCCGTTTTCCACCCGGGGTCACCCGTTCGCCTGTAGAGACGCATAATAATGCGTCTCTACCCATACCAACCCGCGCCCCGGTGGTTCCCGACATGGACAAAATATAGAGAAATCCCTTGCTGATCGAAGTCAGATATTCGACCCGTTCGGGCGGGGTTTGCGGCGATACGAGGCAAATAAAATGTATGCCGTTTTCCTCGAAAAGAGTATGATATTCATCGAGATAAACCTCAGGCGGTAAATCAGGAATTATTACCCCGCTGATACCGCACCTACTGCATGCCTTAATGAACTTAATTACTCCAAACTGGTAAACGGTATTGAAGTAACCCATCATGACCTTGGGAATACGGCTGGTCTCAAGGATCTCCGAAAGCTGGCCGAAAAGAATATCGAGGTTCATCCCGTTTTCCAATGCCTTGTGACTGCTGGCCTGGATCACGGGACCATCGGCCACCGGATCTGAGAAGGGAAACCCAATCTCGATAAGGTCTGCCCCTGCTTCTTCCAATCCTTTGATAATCAGGTTGGTGTCGTTAAGCTCCGGATATCCGGCTGTGAAATAGACCGATAGTATGTTATGGTCCTTTTGCTGAAAAAGTTTATCGATCCGGTTCATTTTTAAAATAGTTGGAGTAAGTACTCATGTCCTTATCACCCCGCCCGGATAAAATAATGACCACATTCTCATCGGGCCTGAAGGATTCTTTTCGCAGCACAGCCATTGCATGCGCAGATTCGAGTGCGGGAATGATCCCTTCCATCCGGGTCAGTTCCATCGCTGCTTCAAGCGCCTCCTGGTCGGTTATGCTGAGGTACCTGCAACGGCCGGTTGTATAGAGGTGCGAATGCAGCGGCCCGATGCCGGGATAGTCCAGTCCTGCGGATATGGAGTAGGGCTCGGTCACCTGACCATAGATATCCTGGATCAGGTAGGATTTGCTTCCATGGAGTATGCCGGTTCTTCCGAGCGCCAGTGTAGCCGCCGATTCTCCTGTTTCGTTGCCCAATCCGGCCGCCTCGGCACCGATAAGCTTTACATCGGGATTGTCAAGGAAGGCATAAAACCCACCTGCAGCATTACTGCCACCTCCCACGCAGGCAATCACCACATCGGGATCCGGTTTTCCGGTTTTCTCGTCGAGCTGGAATGCCACCTCATAGCTGATCACCGACTGGAGCCGCGCAACCAGGTCGGGGTAGGGGTGCGGCCCAACTACAGAACCGATAATATAATGTGTATCAGATGGATGGCTGATCCAATCGCGCATGGCTTCATTGGTGGCGTCCTTCAGGGTTTTGTTGCCCGAATGGACCGGCACCACTGTTGCGCCCAGCATCTTCATCTTGGTTACATTGGGGGCCTGTCGTTCCACATCAAGGGCACCCATATATACCACGCATTCAAGGCCTTTCAGCGCACAAACCGTGGCAGTAGCCACACCATGCTGACCGGCACCGGTTTCTGCGATGATCCGTTTCTTGCCCAATTTTTCAGCAAGGAGAACCTGCCCGACACAGTTATTGATCTTGTGAGCTCCGGTATGGTTGAGATCCTCCCTTTTTAAGAAAACATGAGTTTTATATTTTTCTGATAATCTCATGGCCGGATACAAGGGCGTTGGCCTACCCGAATAGTCGCGTAACAGCGAATGAAATTCACTCTTGAACATTTCACTTTCCACAATCTCAAGGTACCGCTCCTGCAGCTCCTGAATATTGCCCATCAGCATCTCGGGAATGAAAGCCCCGCCGAATTCGCCATAATAGCCCCGTTCATCCGGAGTAAATCTGGATTTAACCATTTCTGAACTGATTTATGAATTGTTTCAACTTGCCGATATCCTTGATTCCCGGCGCGGTTTCGAACCTGGAATTCAGATCGACGCCAGCAAAGTGCGGGTGATCCGGAAAAATTCTTGTGTCCGGAGAGAGTCCGCCGCTGAGCAAAAAAGGCGTTTCACCTTCATAGTCATACAGCATGTCCCAGTCGAACTGCTCACCGGTTCCCCCGTATTTCGGACTTCCGGTATCAAATAGAAAATAGTCGACCGATTCCGCATAGTGGTGCGTGAGACTGAAATCAAAATCAGGGCTGATCCCGAACGATTTGATTACCCGGAATCCCTCGCCTCGCATCCGCTGGCAGAATTCAGGGGTTTCCCGGCCATGGAGCTGGATTCCGTCGAAATGAACCTTTCGCGAGACCTCCATGATTTCGTCATATTTTGCGTTCACAAAAACCCCCAGCTTGTGAACCTCCGGATGCGACACATTAAGGAATGACATTATATCCGGATCTTTCACGAAGCGGGGCGATGGAGGATAAAAAATCAGACCGATCCAATCAGGCTTCAATGCCAGCACCTGCAGGATGTTCGGCGGATAGGTGAGACCGCAGATTTTAATTATTTCACCGGTCATGGGTACTCGCTCTTAAGTTGGCTGATGAATTGCTGGCAAGCAGTTGCGGGATCGGAGGTAGCCATGAATTGTTCCCCGATAAGAAACCCGCGATACCCGGCCAGCCGAAGTTTGCGGATATCGGAGGGTTCCCGGAGTCCGCTCTCGGAAATGAAAAGATCGTCCTTGTCTATGAATTCCGATAAGCTCATCGAGGTTTCCAGGTTAACCGAGAAATCGGCCAGATTCCTGTTGTTTACCCCGATTATGCTGATATGCCCGTTACGATGTACGAGCTCGTCTCTGCTGTGTACCTCGAGGATTGTTTCCATTCCGAGGCTTCTTGCCAGCCTTGCCAGCTCCAGGGTCTGTGCCGGTGTCAGAATGGCTGCGATAAGCAGGATTGCATCGGCGCCAATCGATTTTGACTCGAGAACCTGGTAGGGATCGAGAATGAAATCTTTTCGGAGAATGGGACAATAATTGAGCTCCCGTGCCCGGATGAGGTCTTCATTTTTGCCTCCGAAAAACTCCTCATCGGTAAGGATCGAAAGTGCGGAAGCACCGCCTTGCATGTAACCAATACTCACCTGATCAATCGAAACATACGCGTTAATCACGCCCTTCGAAGGAGACTTTCTTTTAAACTCCGCAATGATTCCCGATTTATCAGGCCTGAGCAGATATCGGGTTAAGGACACCGGAGTGGTTTCAAAAAACGGACTCTTCTCAAGCAGCGCCACCGGGTAAAGCTCCTTGCGGGTGGCGACCTGTTTGCGCTTATGATTGGCTATGTTGGTTAGGATGTTCATCGTTTAATTGTTAGTGTTGCCGGTACTTTAAGCCTGTCATCCCGGCGAATGCGTGTCATCCCGGCGAATGCCGGGATCCCCTGACAGGTGCTCCGATGGAGGGGATCCCGACTTTCGTCGGGATGACAGACTATATAGCGAAACATTATTCATTAATCTTAATAAGTGTTTTAAATGCACGGAGTGCCTTCCCCGATTTCAGTGCCTCTCCGGCAATCTCAAAGCATTGGTCCAGAGACTGCTCCGGAAAGAGTGTTTTCAGCGCCAGTCCGCTGTTGGCGATCACTACGGAATTCTGTGCGGGCGTTCCGTTACCGGAGATTACCTGCTGAAAGATGGCAGCGGATTCTTCCACAGTATTGCCACCGTATATCTGTTCCGGAGTTAGCGTGGGCATGCCAATGTCGGCCGGCTCCAGGATCTGTTCACCCTGGCGTGTCACAATCTTGAAGGGGCCGGTGAGTGAAACCTCGTCGTATCCATCCAGGCTGTGCACAATCGTGTAATCCACAGCCAGTTGCTGGTACATGTAGTTATACATGCGGGCAAGTTCGAGACTGAATACCCCGATGAGCTGTGCCTTTGGGGAGGAGGGATTGATCATCGGGCCAAGGATGTTAAAGAAAGTTTTAATGCCCAACTGCTTTCTCACCGGGGCCACGTTCTTCATGGCCGGATTGAACAGCGGAGCGTGCAGGAAGCAGATTCCTGCCTCCTCAAGCTCTCTACGCAGCTTGTCCTGATCGTTGGAAAACCGGTATCCGAAATGTTCAAGAACATTGGAGGAGCCACAGGCCGAAGAAACCCCGTAGTTTCCATGCTTGGCCACTTTCTCGCCGGAGGCGGCCACCACAAAGGATGACAAGGTGGAAATGTTGAAGGTGTTTTTATTGTCGCCACCTGTCCCACACAGGTCGATGGTGCGGTAATCACCCAGATCGATTTCCAAAGCGAGCTCCTTGAGGGCTTCACGGAAACCGCTCAGCTCCTCGATGGTGATGGATCGCATCAGGAAAACAGCCAGAAAAACGGCAATCTGTGTGTCATTAAACTGGCTGGTCGCGATCTTTCGCAGCACCTCCGCTGCCTCGGTGCGTGTGAGGGTTTTGTATTGGAAGAGGGTGGAGAGGGTTTCTTTCATGGTGCTGGTTACTGGTTATTTTTTAGCCTCGGAGCCTTGTCATCCCCGCGAAAGCGGGGACCGGTTGCCCTGATCTGGATCTGGATCTCAACGTTCATTTTTATCATTCATTTTCATCATTCATTTTGGGACGGACCCGGACGGACCACGGGTCCGTCCCTACACGGGCGCACGCGGTGCGCCCCTACGGGCACAAATCGTGTACCGGGTCACGCGTCCCGCGTCACATTCCCACCCACCTCCGTATCATCCCCATTCCCTCCGGTGTCAATACTGATTCCGGATGAAATTGCACTCCCCTTACATCAAACTGCTTGTGTCTGAGGGCCATAACCTGACCATTGTCGTCGATTGCCGTGATCTCAAGGGATTGCGGAAAGTTTTCGGCGGATACAACCCAGGAGTGATACCGGCCAACGGTTATCTGTTCGGGAAGTCCGCGGAACAGGATCTCATCGGGCTTAAGAATAGTGGCCGGAGTAGCCTGGCCATGATAAACCCGGTCAAGGTTGATCAGGGTGCCACCGAAACACTCCCCGATGGCCTGCATTCCCAGGCAGACCCCGAGGATTTTTTTCGACGGAGCATATCTGCGAAGCAACTCCGGCATGATCCCGGCATCTTTAGGCAGTCCAGGCCCGGGCGACAATACGATCGCATCATAACGGCCGACCTCATCGAGCGAAATCTGGTCGTTCCGCAGCACAGGGACGGCCTCACCGGTGATCTCGCGGAGGTAGTGGGCGAGGTTGTAGGTGAAGGAGTCGTAATTATCTAGTAGAAGGATTTTCATGATGTGCTGATTTGCTGATGCGGTGATTTGTTGATTTGTTGATAGGAAGATTTGCTAGGAATTTGAAAGGGTGATGGCGTCGCGGAGGGCGCCGAGCTTGTTATTGACTTCTTTGAGCTCGTTTTCTTCGATGGATTCCGATACGATCCCGGCTCCGGCCTGGAATACCAGGCGGTTTTCGATCGACAGGAAGGAGCGGATCATGATGGCATGGTTCAAACTGCGGTCGAAACCGATCTGGCCGATGCAGCCGCCGTAAAATCCGCGATTGGTCGATTCATTCTGATGTATGAGCTCCATGGCACGGATCTTCGGGGCTCCCGACAGGGTTCCTGCCGGAAAGGTGTCACCCATCAGCCGGAAAAGGTTGAAGTCATGGGGTAGCTTGCCGGTTACGGTGGAAACCATGTGCAAAACGTGCGAATAGAACTGAATCTCCTTGAACGTTTCAACCGTAACATCCGTCGCATTACGGCTCAGGTCATTGCGGGCCAGGTCAACAAGCATCACGTGCTCCGCATTTTCCTTGGGATCCTGCG
>Ga0154558_1027_pt1 | contig 9971 bp, 9 predicted proteins | sample RifGroF2_FD_105701 | JGI IMG/M metagenome (GOLD analysis project Ga0154558, IMG submission 105701) | Bacteroidetes bacterium GWF2_49_14 | reverse complement strand
CATCATGCATCAAATAAACCTAAATTCTAAAAAAAATGTACTTTTCCACCTTCAAAAAAAGTATAACCTATGAGTCCAAGGATTATCAATGGATTGGCCGAATTTGAACAATTAGTCGGTCAAGAGATCGGAGTATCTGAATATCAGATAATTACACAGGAGCAGATCGGCCAGTTTGCTGATGCAACCCTGGATCATCAATGGATCCACCTGGATTCAGAACGAGCCAAAGCAGAGACTCCGTTTGGCGGAACCATTGCGCATGGTTACCTCACCGTGTCTCTGTTACCCCATCACTGGTCGCAGATCGCAGATGTCCGCAAAGTAAAGATGATGGTGAATTATGGCATCGAGGATTTTCGTTTCAAGGAAGCCGTCAGGGTAAACAACTCCGTACGGATCAGGGTCTGGCTTGATTCACTGACCAACCTGCGCGGAATCATTCGTACCCGGATGAAAGTGGTTATGGAAATCAAGGATAATCCCAAGCCGGCGTACGAGGGGTTCATTGTTTTTCTATATCACTTTAATGGTTAGAAGTGCACCTTTGAGATTCGAGTGAAGAGTGTTGAATTTTGAAATTGAGATTCAGGTTTATTCAGGCGATCCCTGGATCTGATTTTCAACATTCGAAACTCTGTGCTCGAATCTCACAATTGTTCCTTCCTAATTTATTTTCCGGTGTAGCTTCTTTCCATACTCATTAAAAAAGGCAGGGTCTTCTTCCTTGAGCAGTTTTAGTTGTTCCCTGCAGGCATCTTTGTTTCCCTCGTGCAGGAAGATTAAGGCCAGGTACCATCGGGAGGTCACCTGAAATTCGGTTCCTTCTGAAATCAACTCTTCGAACAAGGTCCGGGCCTGAGGCAGCTCATCGGAAAGAAAGAAATCCATAGCCTGATAAAACCGGTTGCCTGCATATTGAGTGGTATCAATAGCTGTGGTATCGGCCTGGAAAGTGGTTTTATACTGAGCAAAAAGGGAGAGGATATCGGGCTTTTTAAGGGCCGGATAAATGAATACGAATGCCAGCAGCAGGATTACAGGAGCTGAAAGCAGGCAGACCCTTGCCCGCCTTTTGTTCCTGATCTTTTCCGTTTCCTTTTCCTGAACATCGGCTTCCACAAGTATCATTTCCGCCAACTTTTCCCGGATCATGAATACATGGGTCACCGCGGTGATCAGATCGTTCCCGGGTTCTGCAGTAATATCCCTTCCAAAACTTTTCTGGAGTCCCTGCATCAGCTGCTCCTTCCTGATCCAGTATTGCTCGGGTGAATCAAAAGGAAGAACCTCCCGGATCAAATCCGGAGCCAGATCCCGACTGATATAAAACAGTAATTTTTGGTCCTCCGCGACAAGGGTGCGAATAAACCGATCGGCCTGCTTTTCCAGGCCGGTTAATTCGTGCAGTAAAAAAAGTTCTTCCGGCACCCCGAATGCATCCAGCCCCTCCTGCTCCGGCAATGGATTCTCCTTCAACCACCTGCCGATGTCCGATTTCTGCGGTCTGCCGTCAGCGGTCATAGTACCTTAAATAAAACAAGTCCCAGCGCAGCAAGAAAAAACACCAGCTGAATAATCAGCAGGAAATTGATCGAGCGATCTTTCTTCCGGACCCTTTTCTCAAGCATCTGAAGGTCTTCCGACCATGCCGCTTTTTCCTTCTCATACGCTAAAATCCGCTCCCGCAAACCACTAAGACCCTCATTCATAACGCGTTGCTTTTCCCTATCAGCATAAAGTTCCTTTTTGGCGGCTTCAAGTGTCCCGGTCAGGCCGGCATTGGATTCCTGGAGTTTACTGTTCTGTACCTGCAGGGCTGAAATTTTCTGCGCCAGTTCGTTACCCGCATGGTCCAGGAGTGAGCTCCAGAGTTCACCTTCCTTGTCGGCGCTTGTTTCGCTAACCATAAAAGAAATTACGGCCGGATCCGTGATGAAATCCTCCGACTGGATAAAGGTCCTTACCGTCAGTTGGTCAAGACTGGTGCAGCGGCTTATCGCAAGATATGCCTGTCCATGTAGAAAAGCCCCCGATCCGATGTCAAGTGCCATTTTTTCGAAGACCAGACTGGATGCCCCTTTAGCAAGAACCGCCCAAGCCGGCTTAACCGGGAATTGAGTCATCGTGCCTGCTTCACGCTTACTTATGCAGTTTTTCTCAGGATCCCATCCGTATTCCCACAAGGACCAGGATTCTCGTTCAACCACGAGGTGATTGTCCTCCGGTCCGGTCAGAATTTCAAGGGTATCTTCATTGAATCCCAGGACCCGGCCCATTGTTCCGGCCATCCATCTCCCTTTGGGATCATCTTTGATAAAAACCACATGCGTATCGGGCTTCAGTTTGAGTAACCTTTCAGCAGGGCAGCCTGAATCCTGAAGATAGTCGGTGAAAGCTCCTGTCTCCAGGGCTGGCAAGAGTTGCTCCTCACCGGGCAGGTCAGCGTATTTTTCAGCATTTATGCGATCAACGGTCAGATTGGACATGGCCAGAAGAATACCTGCCGATTCATCATTTTGCAATAAACCTGGTTGTATTCTGGAATTCAGCTTCCTGATGACGGTATCGTCTGGCCGGCCGTTTCGGATTTTTTGCAATATTTCAAAAAAGGCAGAATCGGGGTACCGGTAAGAATGAGCGAGCTCGATAACCCAAAGTTTAAAGTTTTTAAAAGCCGGGGCGCCAAAGAAGTATTTTGTCGGATAAAGGCCGGTCGGGTCCTCTGACGGAGGAACCTGAAACAGGTCGCCAACCAGCAGCAGCTGAATGCCGGCAAAGGGCTCACTGCTGTCGAGATGCTTCTTCAGCGAAAGATCAATGGCATTCATCAGGTCTGCCCGAACCAGCGAAACATCATCGATAATGATCAATTCGGTCTGCCCGAGGATAAGGACCAACTCCGGGTCCAACGGTATCTCTTCATCCTCCGGCAGAAAGGTGCGCTGAGGAAGACGGAAAAATGAATGGATGGTCTGGCCCCCGGAATTGATGGCCGAGAATCCATTGGGAGCCAATAGAATAAAAGTTTTTCTAACTGTTTCCATGATCCGGCCGAGAAGCCGGGTCTTTCCGGTTCCCGCGCATCCGGTCAGGAAAACAGAATTCGTGGTGGTAAACAGGGTCCTGATCACTTTCTGAGCCTGTGGATCATGACTATATTCGGCCAGCAGTTCGTTCATGGTCATCCGTTTAGATTCAATTCAAATGTAATAAAAAACCCCGCCTCTTTCGGGACGGGGTTTTAATGAAGAGAGGACTGATAATTAGCTTGCTTTTCCGCTTCAGGTAACTACTTTTACGGCCGTCTTTTCAACTTTTATGTCAAAAAACCTCACGATTACCCTGCTCCTTGCTACCCTCTTTACTGCAGCTGTCGCCCAGAAGCCCGCGGATACCATCGACCTGTCGCGGATTTCCCAAAAATCGGTCAGAGGCTTGGTTATCAAGGAGAAAGTCAGGTCAACGCAGGATTTTCAGTGTTTAAACACCTCCTGTTACCAGGCAGAGGATTCCCTGAAGTTCAAACGGCATCTGAAATCCTACCGGATTCGCGCCAGCCTGGATGATGTCTGGAATAAATACAGTTCCGTAAGTCCACGCGATGCCTGGACCGGCAAGCGGGTTAAATTCGGATTCCTCTTTAACCGGTTTCAGGATGCTTTTATCTATCCGGAAGAAGCCGCATCTCCAATGAATGTTGGAAGTATTATATATGTAAACCTGAAATTGCTGCTGGGATTAAAGAACCTTGGGGTTGCCTTTGAAGTAACCGGATTGGACCCTGAAAAAAAGATCATCCGGTTTTGCTATCTGAAGGACGGCATCTCAAAAGGCTCACAGGAGATCCGGTTTACCTCCGAACCCGACGGTACCACCGTAGTTACTCACGATACCCGTTACCACAGCGGATCCCGCTTTCGCGACCAGGCGCTGTATCCCCGTTTCCACGAACAGTTGGTTGGGGAATTCCACGAAAACCTGAGAAGGATTATTGAGGGTGGATAGGTAGGGGCGAGCGGCGCTCGCCCGTTTGGGCATAGGGGCATAAGGGCACAAGGGGCACAGGGGCATGGGGGCATACGGGCATGATTGAGGTCAATATACAAATCCCATCGTCATTCCCCGCCTCCCGTCTCTCAGTCTCTCAGTCTCTCAGTCTCTCAGTCTCCTAGTCTCCGAATCGTCTCCTCCACCCTTTCCCGTATCTCCGCCGCTGTCGGATTCAGCTCCGTAGCCGTAAACAATCCCCGTTCCGGGTCGATCCGTTCAAAAACCATCAGGTAAAGATTAAAGATAATGTTCAGGCTCAGCGCATATCGGGGCTCAACTAGCGGGGTGATCTCATCGATGACTTTCAGGGTTTGGTGACGGTAAACATCCGCCAGTTCACAGTATTCCCGCATCAGATTCCGGAAACCAACGGGAATCGCGGCCCCATGTGCAATGTTGCTCATCATCTGCCGGGTGAGTCCGTTGGCTTCAAGCCGGTCATCTGCAAAATAGTTCAGATGGTCATACTGGTCTTTTTGAAAATCCCGGATGATATGGACGAGGTAACTGAAAATAGCGCAGGGAGTTGCAGCGCTTTTCACATCGAACATCGGATCCGTGAAAACATCGCCCACCTTTCTGATTCCGCACAGATGCACAAAGATTGAAGAAGGGGCGACCGAGGCTCCACCGGAATAATTCAGAAAAGATTCAATGGTTGGAAACCCGTCATTGCTGATGTCATAGATCATGGAATGGGCGAATGTCTCAATCGGCCAAAGCGGTATCCGGTAGCGATTGATGGTTTCGGCCAGTTCCTTCCGGAATGGATTCCGGTTCCGACCGCTCCGGATGGTTTCAACCCATTGCTCTACCCTAATGATAAAGCGCTGCCTGTCCTTTTCCTCAATGGTTTTGTGAACGGCTTTGTAATCATCGATCAGGTCATCGATTTCGCGCATGAATTTATAGCACACTTTAGCCGCCCGGTAGCGCTCCTCATCCCAGAAGCTGGCGGCTACCAGGATGTTGGGATGTTTCTGTATCCCCTCGAAATCAATCCCGTTCAATAATTGTAAAAAATCGGTTTGTTTGGTTTGCATGGTTTGATAGTCAGACTTGTTCCTTTAAAATTCGTTCGGTTGTAAGTTTTGCTGACAAAAGAACCAGGGGCACTCCGTTGCCCGGATGCGTACTTCCGCCTGCAAAATAAAGGTTTTTATATTTACGATGCCTGTTGTGGGGCCTGAAGTAGCCCATCTGAAAAATGCTGTGCGACAGGCTCCCGAAGGTTGCCCCGCGTGTGACGTTGAACACCTTCTCCCAGGTACCGGGTGTATGGCAGATCTCAAATTTGATGTGCTCTTCAATGTCCGTACATCCAGCCGCCACCAGGCGATTTATCACGGCTTTCCGGGCTGCGGTTTGTATCTTGTCCCACTCCTGGTTTTTCTTTGGATCAGTGTGCCCTACCGGGATCAGTACCGATAGTGAGTCACAGCCCTCCGGAGCAGCAGTCTGATCATTCCGGATGGGCGAATGAATGTAGAAACAGGGCTTCGCCGACATTGTTTTATCCGTAAAAATGGTATCAAGGCACTCCCTGAATTCATCACACAGAAAAACATTGTGCTGTGAAAGACCCGGGTAAACCTTGTCAAGCGCCCAGTGAAAAGTCATAGCTGAACAGGAATAGCTCATCCGCTTCAGCTTGCGTGCCATCAGGCTGTCGGGCAAAAGACTGGAATAAACGTAAGGCAGGTCGGCATTGGCAATGATGATGTCTGCCTCCAACCGGCTGCCATCCTCAAAAAGGATCCCGGTTGCCCTATTCTTGTCGGTAAGGATTTGGGCCACCGGGGCGTTATACCGGACCTCAACCCCCTTTTGCCTGGCAATCTCCAGGATTTTTTCCGATATAGCAGCCATGCCTCCTTTCGGGAACATCGATCCCTGAACCAGTTCCGCCGCCGGCAGCATCGAGAAGAAGGCCGGGGCACGGTAAGGGCTCTGGCCTACATAAATATTCTGGAAGGTAAAAGCCATCTGCAGGTGCTCATTCCTGAAAAACCTGCGGGCATAAGCCGAATGAGTAAGGTATGTTTTAAGGCGAACCAGCAGTCCGACGTTTTTAAGTGTCACAAAATCGAACATCCGGTAAAAATTTCTGCCCAGGAGCTTGGTCAGGCCCAACTCAAGAAAGGAGTATCCCTCGCGGATGTATTCCTGCATCCGGCTGTAACTCCCGGGTTCCAGGGCTTCAAGCTGGGATTCCATTTTTTGGGGATCTGCAGAGAAATCGAGCACAGAACCATCATCAAAATACAGATTGTACAGGGTGGTGACGGGTTTGAAATCAAAGCATTCATCCAGATCAAGCCCGAGGGAACTGAAAACATCCCGGTACACCGACGGCATCAGGAAAATAGTGGCCCCAAGGTCGAAGCGGTGCCCATCCCTCATGATCTGGCTGCAGCGGCCGCCGGCAAAATCGTTCTTTTCACAGATTGTAACCCGGTATCCCTTATCCGCTAAATATATTGCGGATGTAAGGCCGCCAATGCCAGCCCCGATAATCGCTATATCCTTAGTCGTGTGCATTATGATTTGGTAAAGCCGGTTTTACAATGCAGCCAAAATATGAATCCTGCCCTTATCGTCCTTTGATAGCCGGCCGGTCCTCGACCGCATTCGAACCCGGCTGATTTCCGGAGTACCGGGAAGATGCCTCGACATGCTTCTGAACATACTGCCTGTCAATATTTTATAGGTAGTAAATAACACTATTTTTTTGTTGCTCAGGTCCGATATTTTATCCAGATAATTGATAAAGTCCTTCTCCGGATGTTGCATAAAAAACAGCAGCCCACTGGTCCAGCAGCCGATAAACAGGGTATCCGCATCCGCCAGTTCTGAGTTACTTGCCTTATAAAGTGGAAGAGCCCGGGCATCTACCCCGTTCTGAATCAGCTCACCCGCGATCTCCTCCCCGTAGGTGGCAGTAGTCCCGGTCCTGCTGTGAAAAAGTACTAATGCGCGTTTCATGGTTTTATTGTTACCCTGCAAAAATCACCACAAGCATCCTACCGACAAAAACTATACCGGTAAATGGCGGATGTCGGACCATGAATGGCGAAAAAACATGATTCTTTCAACGGATTTGACTATTTTGGCCTGTTCTAAATCATAATGTATAGACATATGTCAAAATCTGCTTTTACCATTGCTTTAACGCTGATAATCAGCACGGTAACCTTCAGTCAAACTCCAACCAAATGGCGCGGGCCACTCGGCAACGGTATATATCCTGATAAAAGCCTGCTCCGGGAATGGCCGGCTGAAGGGCCTAAAATGTTTTGGCATTTCGACGAATTGGGAAAAGGGCACTCTTCCCCGGTTTTCGCCGATAACCGTATATTTCTTACGGGAATGATTGAATCTACCGGCTATGTTATTGTGCTCTCGATGGATGGCAAGCTGCTTTCGAAATGGGAGTATGGCCCCGAGTTTACCGAAAGCTGGCCCGGAGCCAGATCATCGGTCACCGTTATGGGCGACCAGCTTTACATGGAATCCGGTCTCGGGGTACTCTATTGCATGAGCATAAAGGATGGCTCGGTCAAATGGAAGAAGGATCTTTTCAAGGATTTTGATGGGAAAAATATTACATGGGGCGTAACAGAGACCGTTCTCATCGACGGGGATGTTCTGTATTGCCAGCCCGGTGGTGCTGTCAACAACGTGGTTGCACTCAACCGAATGAACGGTAACGTGATATGGAGCAGCACCGGAAAAGGAGAACTCTCCGCCTACTGCACTCCTGTCCTGATCAGCAATGCCGGGAGAAAACAGCTGATTACCCATTCCGCCAGCAGCATCATGGGCATCGATGCCTCAACCGGAAAGCTGCTCTGGTCATTTCCGCAGACCAACGAATGGGCTGTGCATGCCAACACTCCGCTCTATTACGACGGAGGAATTTTCTGCTTCAGCGGATATGGACAAGGAGGCCCCAAATTGAAACTGAGCGCCGACGGAAACTCGGTAACCCAGGAGTGGTTCGCAAAAACATTCGACAGCCGCATGGGCGGTGCGGTTCTGGTTGACGGGTACATGTACGGTTCCGGCGACACCTCCGGCAAGGAGTGGCAGTGCATCGACTGGAAAACCGGGGAAGTCAAATACAAATCCACCGCTGCCTCCAAAGGCGTCACCATCTTTGCGGACGGACTGCTCATCGGCTATTCTCAAAAGGGCGAACTGTTTATTGCACCTGCCAATCCAACCGAGTTCAAGATTACCGGCATGACCAGAATCACACTCGGTTCCGACCAGCATTGGTCACATCCGGTGCTAAACGAAGGGATTCTTTATGTTAGGCATGGTAATTCGGTGATGGCGTTTGGAGTCAAATAGACGAACGACTGATGACGGACGACGGACGACAGACGATTGTACATCCGGCACGACGACGTGCTTATGGTTTATCACTTTAAAGCTGAAAACTGATATTTGAGCCGGCGCATACGACATATTATCCTGGCAGTTGCGATTTTGGTTGGGACACTGTTTTTTGTCTGGTGGAATCTTCACAACCCCGTACGCAACTTTGCCCAGGGTGTCCCCGGTGCAGACAACAGGCCGCCCCGCAGCGATTCGGTATCGGAAAATGTGGTGATCGGAGAGTTGTTCTTTGAACCGGGAGGTGTCCTGACCCAGCTGACAGAGACATGGCCCCGGTTCAGGGGATCAGACTTCGATAACATCTCAAAATCCAATATCAGCCTGATCAAAGGTTTTGGAGGTAAAGCTCCGGAACCGGTCTGGTCCGTAGAACTTGGAGAAGGACACGCCGGCGCGGCCATCTGGAAAGGTGCCGTGTATGTTCTTGATTATGACGAACTTCGCAGAAGCGACATTTTGCGCTGTTTTAATCTGGCCGACGGCAAAGAGATCTGGCAGCGTGGCTACCGGGTGACCATACGGCGAAACCATGGAATGTCCAGAACAGTTCCCGCAGTAACAGAGAAATATATCGTAACCATGGGCCCGAGGGCCCATGTGATGTGTGTCGACCGTCCGACCGGAGCTCTCCGGTGGGGACTGGATGTGGAAAAGACTTACAAAACAGAGATCCCCTTCTGGTATACCGGCCAATGCCCGATCATCGACAACGATCACGCCATCATTGCCACAGGAGGAAGTGATATCCTGATCGCGATAGATTGCGAAACCGGTTTGATCACATGGAAAACGCCCAATCCGGGTAACTGGAAAATGTCCCACTCTTCCATCATGCCCATGACCTTTGGAGGTCGTAAAATGTTGGTATACAGTGCGGTTGGTGGAATCTGCGGAGTTGCGGCCGATGGTCCGGATGCCGGCCAGATTTTATGGTCAAGCACCGCATGGAACAAATCCGTGGTGGCCCCCTCCCCCGTTTGCCTGCCGGATGGAAAAATATTCCTGACTGCCGGCTATGGCGCCGGAAGCATGATGATCCGGCTTAAACAGGCAGGCAGCCGGTTCGACGTGGAAGTGGTGGATCAGTTTCCCCCCTCCCAGGGTCTCGCCTGCGAACAGCAGTCGCCTCTCCTTTTTCAGGGCCATCTCATTGGTATTCAACCCAAAGATGCCGCCGCCCTGCGGAACCAGTTAGTCTGTTTCAAACCAGACGACCTGCGAAATCCCGTGTGGGCCAGCGGCTCCGAAGAACGCTTCGGCCTAGGGCCCTATCTGATTGCAGACAACAAATTATTTATACTGAATGACGACGGAGTCCTCACAATTGCAACACCCAGCATTAAATCCTATTTGAAGGTCGACCAGATCAAACTGTTCGAAGGACAGGATGCCTGGGCCCCGATCGCAGTGGCAGACGGATATATGGTGCTAAGGGACTCGAAGAGGATGGTGTGTTTAAAGATGACGGATGACAGACGACCGATGACGGACGACAGATGACAGACGACCGATGA
>Ga0154558_1161_pt4 | contig 9992 bp, 5 predicted proteins | sample RifGroF2_FD_105701 | JGI IMG/M metagenome (GOLD analysis project Ga0154558, IMG submission 105701) | Bacteroidetes bacterium GWF2_49_14 | reverse complement strand
CACGTGCCCAGAAAGTCCAGGCTTTCGGAAAAATAATCTTTGACCTGGCTTATACCGATATCTATAACCAGGTAGGCTCATTTTCCAAATTACTGAAAATACAAGAGGATTTATCGGGCCAGCTTGGGTTTAACGATCTCCTTACCCTGCAGAAACCCTATCGCGAACGGTATATGGCCAACAAAAACAACCGCGATTCCGTAGATGCAATCGTGGTTGCCATGCTCAGCACCACAAATCAGTATATTCAGGAAAATGGATCGGCATCCGATATAGCATTGGTATTTGCGTCCGCCACTGCCAAAGCCCTGAACGTTATAACGAGTGTAACCTTGTTTGCCCGCACCAACGATAAACTCATTGAATTGCTGAAAAAGGAGAAGGATCATGTCAATGCGGCCATTTCCATCCTTGAATTGACAACCGGAGATCCGGAAGTCGACAGCCTGCTTGCTAAACTTAAACCCATTAAGGATATCTTCAGCTCCACAGAGACCTTCACGATCGAAACGGTTGATCAGATCAATCAACTGACTTCAAAAATCGTCGGGTAGCAGGCCTGAGCGATGAACGAATCCGCTTTAAATGCTTTAATTAATTTATTTGCTGTCTTTAGCATAAATGGCGGTAGAGTTTATGAATCTGCAAGAAGGGATCTGGATGATTATCTGATTCAGCGGCTGGGGATAAAGGATCCGGCGGAATTTGCAGCCCTTTTCTATGAGATTTTCGATCTATATAACACGGGGCCACAAATTCTTACCGACGATAAAGCTCTTGAATTAACCGAAGGAATTGGTAACAGGATTAAAAGTAAGATCCCCCACCGGGACCAGGTTATCATCTTTCTTCACTTTTTGGAGTTAACCGACAGGGCACTGCTTGATTCCAAACCGGAACTCTACAAAAAAGTAAGTGGCATTTTCGAGATTCATCCTGATGATTATAAGGCATTTAAAAATTTTATTTTTTGCCGGAACGTTCAGGAAATCGATGAGCCCGGTTTTTTGGTGGTCAATAGTCAGCTCGCCGGATACCATCCGGCGGTGTTCCATATTCAAAAACCCTCACTGCTGGGAGAACTGCTGGTTTATTATATTGCTGATATTAATCAGTTCATATTCAAGTATTTCGGAAGCGAAGCCCTTTTTCTCGAAAGCAACAGCATCCGGCAGAACCGATTCTATGTTTTCAACCAGGGGGGGGTGATCCGAAGCCAGCTTAAAATCAATATCTATTATACCGATCTCTCCCTGCTTTTCTTCAAGGATCAGCTTATGGATCCATTAACCTTTACGGGTGAATCGATTTCCTTTCATTTTCCGAAAAGCAAAAGCGGAATACAGACGTTTACTTTTTGCGAGAATTCCGGTCAGATGATTGCGGTGATGGGCGGCAGCGGAGTGGGGAAGTCCACCCTGCTGAATGTTTTGAACGGCAGATTACCCCTCAGCAGTGGCAAGATCACGGTTAATGGCATAGATATGCATGAGGAACATGAAAAAGTTGAAGGGGTAATTGGCTATATTCCTCAGGATGATGTAGTTATTGAAGAATTGACCGTTTACCAGAACGTTCTGTTCAGTGCCCGGTTCTGTCTGAGTAATCTCCCCCTGGAAAATATAGAAGTTCAGGTTGATAGTCTTTTAAAGGAATTGGATCTTTATGAGGTCAGGCACATGGTCGTTGGCAACCCCTTAAAAAAGTACCTGAGCGGCGGGCAGCGCAAACGACTGAATATTGCACTCGAGCTGATCCGCGAGCCTTCCATACTTTTTGTTGATGAGCCCACATCAGGGCTCTCCTCAAAGGATTCCGAGAAAATCATGGTACTGCTTAAACAGCAGGCCCGACAGGGGAGGCTGATAATCGTTAACATTCACCAACCTTCATCCTTTATCTACAAGCTTTTCGACAAGTTGTGGATTTTTGATAAGGGAGGATATCCCATTTATGCCGGCAATCCGCTGGATGCCATTCTGTTTTTTAAGAACCTTGCCAATCATATTGATGCCGATGAATGTGAGTGCAGGGCCTGCGGAAATGTGAATCCTGAGCAGGTGCTTGAGATCATCGAAACCGAAAAGCTTGATGAATCGGGCAAAACAACCGGGGAAAGAAGGTTTTCCGCCGAAGAGTTGCATGAAATCTACCGTGAAAAGATTCAGGATCAGATTATACCGCAATATGCTTCCGGAACTCCCATTGCCTCCCGGTTTGTTAAGCCATCCGTGCTGAATCAGTTTAAAGTTTACTTCAGCCGTAATTTCAAGGCCAAGGTCTCAAATCTGCAGTACGTTTTCATCAACCTGCTGCAGGCGCCTGTACTGGCTTTGGTCGTCAGCTTCCTGACCCGGTACTCGACGGATGAAGGGTATTTTTTCGGGCTCAATAGAAATTTTCCCTCATTTATTTTCATGTCAATCGTCGTGATGCTGTTTCAAGGCATGAGCCTGTCTGCTGAAGAGATTATCAAAGACAGGAACATTCTGCAGCGTGAGTCCTTTCTCAGATTAAGCCGGCTGGGATATCTGAGTTCGAAGATATTCTTCCTCATGGGAGTGTCCCTCATACAATCCTTTCTTTTCCTGATCGTCAGTTTCCTGGTGCTTGGCATGAGCGGATTGTTTATCCATTACTGGCTCATCCTCTTCCTTACGGCAGTTTTTGCCAATATGCTGGGCCTTAACATTTCATCCGGCCTTAACAGCGTTGTTACAATTTATATCAGCATTCCGCTGCTGATTATCCCCCAAATACTTTTATGCGGTCTGATTGTTCCTTTTGATGACCTGAAATCCGGGAATGCAAGGAACAACCTGGTTCCCGTGATCGGGGACCTGATGGCTTCCAGATGGGCATTTGAGGCTCTTGCCGTTGACCAGGCCACTGCTAATAAGTATGATGCAAGCTATTATGATATTGAAAGGGAGATGTCGGAATATTTTATAAAAGGTGAGCTGATAGTCCCAAAATTGTCTAACCTGATCCAATCCGTATCCTACAATCGTGTGGTTAAGTCGGATGTCCGATCCTTGCCGAGGAATATTGAGACCATACGGCACGAGCTGGAGAGCCTTGATCATGATAAACTCACGGCGCCTTTCCCCGACCTGGCTAAGGTAAATGACCAGGAATATAACAGGACCCTGGGTGACAGTATCACGGCTCATCTATCAGGATTGCGGGAACTTTACAAAAAGCTATATCGGAGTGCAGAACAGTATAAGGATAAGATAACCAATGATTTAGTTGCCAGAATGGGGTCTGAAGAGCTTCTCAGGCTAAAAATGGAGCAGCACAATGGCTCGCTGGCTTCTCTGGTGATCAATGAGCGTGCTGATGAATTAGTGATTGCCGGGTATAACCGGTTTCACGTAAAAGTTGCCCCAATCTACAGGAATCCTTCAAGCCGTTTGGGCCGTGCTCACTTTTATGCCCCGGTTAAACAAGTCGGGCCTTGGTATTTCTCAACCCTGATATTCAATTCGTTAGTATTGACCTTGCTGATTCTGTTCCTTTTCATTGCCTTGTATTTCGACTGGCTGAAGAAGGTAATGGATGGCATGGGAAATTTCAAGCGCAAAGCCTGACAGGGATTCAATCACATTTCTGAAAGTGCCTGACCTTCGGTCTCCCGGATGTCCAGTATCATGCTGAATCCTGAAGTATCGAGTATTTCCGTAACCACTTTGTTGGGGCAGGCGATTTTTAATTTTCCACCGATTGCCCATAATTTCTTGGCGGTAGCCAGCAATACGCGAAGACCGGAACTGCTTAGGTAATCGGTATTTTTAAGGTTGATAATCAAACGGTTATTTTCCTGATCCAACAGGTTCTGAATAAATGTTTCAGCGGCAGGTGACGTATTGGTGTCAAGGATTCCGCTTATATCTATGGCTTTAATTCCTTCAAGGTCGCGTACAGAAATGTCCATTTGCAGGGTGCTTTAAATATGTTTTGTAAAATGAATGCTGTTCTTCTTCAGCTGCTTTTTATATTCATAATGGTAATCATCAACGAGAAACTTGACCAGGTGAACGCCTAATCCGCCAATTTCACGATCCGGTACAGACAGGGTAGTATCTGGCGCCATCCGGTTAAAGGGATCAAAAGGTGTTCCGTCATCCAGCAGGGTGAAGGTCAGTTTGTCCTGATAAAACCTGATTTTAACTTCTATTTCATGCAACTCCTCATCGGGATAGGCATATTTAATCGTATTGCTGAGGAGCTCGTCAAATACGATGTTGATTTGTTGTACTGCTTCAATGGGTATGTTATGCTTTTGTGCAAATGCTTCGAACTCGGCCGTCAGGCCAGGAATGTTCTCCGTTTTACTCATCATGCTTGTGAACAGATAATCCAGCATGGAGCCGGCACTCTGCTCGTTAAAGCTGATTGTCAGTAGGGTAATATCATCTGCCTGTTCTGCTTCGCCTTCATGAATCCGGATCTCCTCAATGATCCTGCCTGTGAGGATTTCGGGTGGAAGCTGACCTTTTTCGGTTAAAATGCCAATCAGTTTTGCCTCTGAAAAAAGCTCATGATCCGGGTCCATGGATTCAGTAACCCCGTCAGTATAAATCAGGAGGGTTGAACCCCTGTCCATGCGGAGTAGAGTTTCCTGGTAATCGATTCCCTCCATGGCTCCCAGGACGACACCATGCAGGTCTGATAGTTTTATAAGGGATCCGCCAGATTTTCCGATAATGAATGGGGGATTGTGCCCGGCACTTGAATAGACGAGGTATCCGGTTGTTGTATTGAGAATTCCGATGAAAGCCGTGACAAACATATAAGTCTCATTGTCCCGGCTGAGTTCATTGTTTACCTGTGTCAGGATTTTGCCGGTCGATCGCTCGTTGCTGGATCCGGCCTTTAACAAGGTTTTGGTGACAGCCATATGCAAGGCTGCAGGAACACCTTTACCGGAAACATCACCAACAAAAAAGCAGAAGTTCTCATCATCGATCCAGTAGTAATCATAGAAATCACCGCCTACCTCGCGAGCCGGAATCAGGACTGCGTAAACGCTGATATCCTCCCGGCCTGCAGAAGTTCCTAATCCTCTGGGCAGCATGCTCATTTGTATTTTGCGGGCCACCTCGAGTTCACTTCCCATTCGCTCTTTCTCCGTCAGAATCATTTCCTCCAGCTTTTTCCGGGCGGAAATATCCTGCTTGATGGCAACAAACCGGTCAATCCGGCCCTTAACATCACGAACGGGGGTTATGGTCATTTCCTCGGTATAAAGCGACCCATCCTTGCGCTTGTTTACCACCTCATTATGCCACACTTCACCTGCCATAATCGTCCTCCAAAGATTTTGGAAGAATTCAGGGCTATGAACTCCGCTGTTCAGCATTTTGAGGTTATGCCCGACGGATTCCTCCAAGCTATAACCGGTAAGCCGGCTGAAGGCCGGATTAACCCACTGAATGATGCCTTTGGTATCGGTAATGATGATTCCGTTAGCTGCGGATTCCATGGCGGCTGAATGTACGCGCATCTGGTCGCTGGGGAGGGCTGACTTATTAGCTCTATTGGAACGATGCCTTTGCACAAGCCAGATAATTATAACCACTGCGACTGTCAATATCCCCAGGAGGGCCAACAAGGTAATCAGGGGGATTCTAATCAGCATTCCATGAGGTTTATTAATAATACAAACCATCCGCGGAAAAGTTAATGAACAAAGGCTGACCCGTATATTATATTGGTTTTTAGAACCTTTTAAAGTCCTTGGTGTTATGTAATCTAAACCAATAGGTGAAATTATGCCTCAACTTACACGGCAACTGGCTGTTATCATGTTCACAGACATTGCTGGCTACACAACCTTAATGGGGCAGGATGAACAAAAGGCCTTAAACCTCCTTAACATTAACCGCAGAATCCATAAGAAGTGTATTGCGCAATACCATGGTAGATGGCTGAAGGAAATGGGCGATGGAGTCCTCGCAAGTTTCACATCAGTTACAAACGCCGTTTACTGCGCTGCGGCCCTGCAGCAGGAGGCGGAAAAAGAACCCCTTTTACAACTGAGTATCGGCATCCACATGGGTGAGGTCATTCTGGAGGTGGGTGATGTTTTTGGCGATGGAGTCAACATCGCATCACGAATTGAGGCAACAACACCGGCAGGTAGTATTTATGTTTCTGAATCAGTGTATTCCAACCTTACCAACAAAAAGGGAATCAGATCGGAATTGGTGAAGGAAGAGCATTTAAAGCATGTTAAGGACCCGGTTAAGATTTATAAAATCTCCATTGAGACTCAACAGCCTTTGACTATAGACAAGGTTGACCCTTTTGTTCACAGCGTAAAGGAGTACACGGGTATTAAAAAGCCCCGGATAACTAAAAAAATATGGATACCTGCGGCTGCAATTCTTTCCCTGATGGTATTATCATTATTTGGTTATTTTCTATTGGTTGACCGAAAAGGATCAGGATCTGCAGAAGCAACCGTCAGGTCCATTGTTGTTCTCCCATTTGTAAATCTGGGAACTCCGGATAATGAATATTTTGCCGATGGTATTACGGATGAGATCACGTCGCGTCTCGGCCTGATCAATGGCTTGAGTCTCATCTCACCAGTCAGTGCCAAGGAATACAAAAACACCCAAAAAACGATGGCGGTAATTGCTGCCGAATTAGGTGTTGATTATGTGCTGGCCGGATCCATCCGCTGGGATCAATCAGGGGGTAATGAGCGGGTGCGAATAACGACAAACCTTAATAATGCTGAGAGTAACAGACAATTGTGGGGGGATAGTTATATCCGGGACCTTACACAGATATTTGAAGTTCAGGCAGAAATTGCCGAACAAGTGGCTTCTGCACTTGATGTGACCCTTCTGGCAGCAGAAAAGAGCTCGATTGCATTAAAATCGACAGTCAGCCTTGAAGCCTACGACCTTTACCTAAGGGGGAAAAGCTATATGCAGGAAGGCGTATCGGCCCGGAACTTTAACATTGCTGAACAATTGTTTGAAAAAGCTGTACGGCTCGATCCGGATTTTGCTCTGGCCTATTCCAGCCTGAGTCAAGTAAATGTAGATACCTGGTGGTTCTCATTTGATCGTGACTCCTCACGGATTAGGAGATCAAAAGTTTATCTGGATAAAGCGCAATCGATTAATTCCAGTTTGCCTGAAGTTCAACTGGCGATGGGGATCTATTATTACCATGGATTTCTGGACTATGAAAAATCGCTGGAACATCTGATTAATGGTTTAAAGACCAAACCAAATGACCCGGAACTCCTCTCCTATTCCGGTTATGTAAAGCGAAGGCAGGGTGAATTTAATGAAGCGATTAATTATTTCAAGAAGGCATTGAAAACAGATCCGCTGTCAGAAGAACTCTATGTAGGCCTTTCCGAAACGTCACTCCTGGTGCGGAATTTTGAAGAAGCTCTGAAAAATGCAGAAAAAGCCAACTCGTTACTGCCGGAATGGGATGTACCCTATGAATTGATTTCAAGAACTTATTTCCTGGCTGAAGGGAATCTTGACAAAGCAATTGAAACGTTGAATGGGAGTCTGGATGTTGTTACGGAAAACAGGAGCAGGATCAAGTACGATCTTACTACCTATTTGATAAACAACAGAGAGTATCAGCGGGCTCTCGGTGTTTTATCAGGTTTTGACAAAGATATTGTCGAAGATGTGGATTTCTACATATCCAAGTATCAGCTTTATGCTCAACTGTACCGATTTAAGAATGAATATTCACTGGCGAAAATCTATGCAGATTCGGCGGTTGTTTCTTTGCAGAAGAATTTGAAAACGATTCCAAACGATCCCAGGATCTACAGTTCCCTGGGTATTGCTTACGCGCTTGACGGACAAAACGAGCAGGCAATTCAAGCCGGAGAAAAGGCAGTAGAGCTGCTTCCAATTAGCAAAGATGCCACGAGAGGTCTTCTTAGGCAAGTTGATTTGGCTGTCATTTTTAGCCTGATTGGCGAAAATGACAAGGCCATCCAGAAACTGGACTACCTTTTATCATTGCCCGGAGAGATAACGGTTTCCTCTGTTGAGGGGGATAGAAATTTTGATTCGCTGAGGAAATTGCCGGCTTATGCCAGTATGATAAAGAAATACACACCGAATTAGTATTAAAAATACATTGAAAGGTGCAAAGGCATTTAATAACTTCAAGATTGCCACTTAATATTTATTAATAAAGATTGATCAGGATGAAAAAAACAACCGTATTGCTTATTGTACTTTGCATGGGCATTAGCCTGAATGCACAATTCTCCAGCTATCTGGAAAAAGGGAAAAGTGGTTTGGGAATCAATGTTATAGGCGAAACCTCGGGGTATATGAGGGAGTTCCGCGGCCTTGGGGCAGAAGCAGGATACTCCTTTAAGGGGAAACTTGATCTGAATGCGATGTATATCGCCGACAGCTATGATGAAGCGGCACTGGATCTGCTAAGCGACAAAGCCAGTTCCGGCTATTATGAAGCTTCAGTCACCTACTGGATGTTACGTGATCAGGTTAACCCTGAGATCGCTTTTAATTTAGGTCTGTTTTCAGGTATTGCTGGTTCCATTTACAAAGATTACCTCTATTTTGACGATGAAGACGCTGACATCGCAGAGTTGCAATCCTGGATGGATGGATTTCTCGGGGCGGCTGCCTCCATGAATTTCAAACTCAACAGAAGCTGGTATGTCCAGCCCTCCCTAAAAGTCAGGTATGAAATCGGAAACAGCAAGGCTTTTGACAATGACATAGTCAAGACGACCTATTCTAACGGAGTTACCCAGGATATCGGTCTTTATCTTTTCAACCGGATGAACAATGGAAATACATTTCTAGTGGGCACCAACATTTACTCCGACACCTACTCAGGCGGCAACTATTATCAGTTATCAGTTGGGTATGTATTTGGTCTCTGATAAACTTACTTCCGACATCACTAAATCATAAAAAGACCGGAAATCCTGAATATCAGGATTTCCGGTCTTCAATTTGAGGGAACAATAAATCCTCTGAAATGCTTCGTTGTCCTGCCAGGGCTCGAACCTGGACTCTTCTGATCCAGAATCAGACGTGTTGCCAGTTACACCACAGGACAATGTGGGTGCAAAGATATTTTTTTTTCCTGTCCCTCAAAAAATTTTTTCGCCCCCTCAACCATTTCAACCATTTCAACCATTTCAACCATTTCAACCATTTCAACCAATTCAACCTATATTTGTCACATGTTGAACCTCCGCGTTACTATCGATTCCCGGTCAGGTTTTTGTTTCGGGGTGGTAAAAGCCATCGGCAGGGCAGAGAAGAGCCTGGCTCCCGGCCGGCCGGTATATTCATTGGGGAGTATCGTTCATAATGAGGAGGAGGTTTCCCGACTGAAAACATCCGGATTAATCCCGATAAAGCATGCCGACCTGGAGCAGATTCATGACTCCAAAATACTGATCCGGGCTCATGGCGAACCGCCGGAAACCTACGAATTAATTAACAAGAACAACAACGAGATCATCGATGCTACTTGCCCGATAGTCCTGAAAATCCAAGATCGCATCAAGCGGTCAACCGATGCCGGTGAATTCGTTTTGTTATTTGGCAAGCCCGATCACCCGGAAGTTATCGGCCTTGCAGGGCAAACCAATGGGCAGGCTCTCGTATTCGCAAACTTTGAGGATATTGATCTGGACACGCTGCCCGGGAAACTTACCCTGTTCAGCCAGACCACCATGTCTCTCGACGCATTCTATTCGGTGAGGGATCAATTGATTGCCAGGGGATTTGAGGTTAATATGCAGGACACAGTATGCCGCCATGTGTCGGGTCGCAGGGCAGATCTCCGCGAATTCGCCGGTAACCACGATGTGATTGTCTTTGTTGCCGGATCGGAGTCATCCAACGGAAAGGTCCTTTTTGCCGTCTGTGCTGAAGCCAACGCCCGCAGTCATAAAGTATCTTCTGCGGATGAAATTGAACCCCACTGGTTCAATCCCGGCGAAT
>Ga0154558_1006_pt1 | contig 10070 bp, 8 predicted proteins | sample RifGroF2_FD_105701 | JGI IMG/M metagenome (GOLD analysis project Ga0154558, IMG submission 105701) | Bacteroidetes bacterium GWF2_49_14 | reverse complement strand
GAACAGCGGAGATACAGTAACACGGGCGGTCGACAAGGTGTTCATCCGGAATTCCGAGAATAGCGGGGTGCCCCGCTCGCATGCCCAGGTCATCGTCAATGTGCCCGGCGATCTGTTGCTTGCCCAGGTTCGCCAGGTGATTAAGCCCAATCCCGATGTGGCTTACCGGCTCGCGGGCGAGATCGAGATACAGGTGCGTACCGGCTCACCGGAATACTTTGAATACATGGATCTTAATAAAATGGCTGCCGATTATGGCGGTCAGGTGATCTCCAATATCACTGGCGGGGTGGGGGTTTTCGGTTTCCGGTACTTCACCCGGGTGAACAAGATATTTCTGGGCATGTTCACGATGGATTCGTTGATCAACGGGCATTTTACAAGGCATCTGGGATTTCGGGGGTGGTGAGGGAGGTTGCCGGTTGCCAGTTGCCGGTTAGCCTCGGAGCATTGTCATCCCCGCGAAAGCGGGGACCGCGTCCCTAAAAGCGCAGTACGCAAAGAAACCGGTCCCCGCTTTCGCGGGGATGACAAGTGCACTGTTGGTGCTTTTTTGGTCTCATCAGAGCTGAACAATTGGGAGGTAAAGTTTGTTAAAATCGTTAGTGAGAAGGGGAGGGAGTGTGTGGTGGTGATAAAGGCGAAAGGCGAAAGAAAGGTTAAAGGCTTTAAGATTTAAGACAAAATCCGGACAACCCTACATCCTCACTCTAAACTCTATTCACTAATCACTATTCACTAATCACTATTCTTATCCATGCCATCCCCAATCTACCCTTGTTTGTGGTTCGACGGCAACGCCCGTGAGGCGGCCGAGCTCTACTGTTCGCTCTTCGGAAATTCAACAATCACGCAGGATAGCGGCCTTGTTGTGAATTTCGAAATCGAGGGCAAAAAGATCATGGGCCTCAACGGCGGCCCGATGTTTAAAATCACCCCATCGATCTCACTGTATGTTACCTGCGAGTCGGATGCCGAAATCGAAAAGCTTTGGAACGGACTTTCTGAGGGCGAATTTGCCATGATGCCTTTGGATGCCTATCCCTGGAGCCCGCGTTACGGCTGGCTTGTTGATAAATTCGGCATGACCTGGCAGCTCACATTGGGCGACCTGCCTGTAGGTCAGCATAAAATCATTCCGTCGTTCCTTTTTGTAGGGAGTCAGTACGGGAATGCGCTCAAAGCGGTTGCATTGTACACCAAACTTTTCCCCGGTTCTAAGGTTCAGCATCTTGATATTTTTGGACCCGATGAGCAGCCCCAGTCGGGCAACCTGCGGTTCGGGCAGTTCTCACTGGACTCCGAGTCTTTTGCCGCCATGGATGGCTCTGGCGAACATGAATTTACTTTTAGTGAGGGTGTTTCGCTGGTGGTGGAATGCGAGGATCAGGAAGAGATTGATAATTATTGGAATACGCTGATTTCCGATGGCGGCGAAGAGAGTCAGTGCGGCTGGCTGAAGGACCGGTTCGGCGTATCCTGGCAGATTATCCCCAAGGCTCTCAATAGCCTGATGTCGGATCCCGAAAAGGGTCAGCGGGTTATGCAGAAGCTACTGACGATGAGGAAGCTGGTTATCAGTGAGTTGGAGAAGGCGTGATGCCGGTTGCCAGTTACCGGTTGCCAGTTGCCGGTTGAGCATTGATGTCATTCCGGTGGAAACCGGAATCTCATGCCCACATGCCCCCATGCCCTTGTGCCCTGGTGCCCCTATGCCCCAATTTTCCTCTATCTTTGAACCATGCAAAAGAAAAACTGGCAGCTTAAACTCGGTGTCATCCTGATATTCGGGTGCATCCCCTTTTATCTGATACTGCCCTTTATCCCGATGCTTGGAATCGGCACCGGTATGAAAGTTGTGCTCACAACCTCCTCAATCATTATCGGGGAATTGATGTTCTGGGTCGGCGGATTCCTGGTCGGAAAAGAACTTTTTACACGCTACAAATCTTACTTTAATCCCAAAAACTGGTTTCGGAAGAGTAACCAGTAACCAGCAACCTTGTCATCCCCGCGAAAGCGGGGACCGCGTGCCAAACCATGAAATTACCACCCTTCATCCTCGAACGCCACTTCGCCCAATACGAGTTCGAAGTGCCCTATCAACTCAGCTGCTCCGATTGCGAACCCCTCAGAATGTCGGAACTCCTTGCCATGGCATCTCCGGAATCGATGAACCTTTGGGAGAACCTGCAATTCTTCTACACCGATTCCGCGGGACACCCGCTGCTCCGGCATGAGGTGGCCACATTGTATGAAGGCATTCTTCCGGAAGATATCCTGATATGTGCCCCGGAGGAGGGGATCTTCCTGGTCATGAACAGCCTGCTGGAGAAAGGGGATCAGGTGGTGGTCATCTCACCGGCCTATCAGTCGCTGTATGAAATAGCCACCGGAGCGGGATGCCGGATTATACCCTGGGAAGCAGATGACAGCGGCCACTATCAGGTTGAAAATCTGAAAACACTGGTTACGGCAAAAACCCGGATGGTGGTGGTCAATTTTCCTCATAATCCAACCGGGGCGATGGTTTCACCCGGAGATTTCATCGAGATATCGAGGTTTTGTGACCTGAACGGGATCGTTTTGTTCTCGGACGAGATGTACCGGGGACTCGAGCAGGATCCGGCCGACCGGCTGCCCGGCGCCACAAGCCTGAGCGTCAGTGCCGTTTCGTTGTCCGGCATGTCAAAGTCCTTCTCGCTCCCCGGCCTCCGCATCGGCTGGCTGGCATGCAGAAACCCCGCCACCCTCAATAAACTTCTTCAACTCAAGGACTATATAACTATCTGTTCCTCTGCTCCGGGTGAGATCCTCTCCATTATTGCCCTACAAAACCGGGAGAACATTCTTGGAAGAAACCGGGATATCATCGCGTGGAATATCAGGCTGGTAGATCAATTCATAGAAGATAACCCCGGATTGTTCTCCTGGAACCCTCCGGTCGCCGGAAGTGTGGCGATGCTGAACCTGCTATCTGGGCAAACATCAGAACAGTTTTGTCAGGATCTGCTGGTTGAGAAACAAGTTCTGGCCATTGGCTCGCACCTTTTCAACATGCCGAAACCGGCCATCCGGCTGGGATTGGGCAGGGTAGGGTTCGCGGAGGCGTTGGAGAGGGTTACCCGCCTGTAGGGACGCATATATGCGTCCGTACGATGTGTTTCATCTCAATTCTGATTTAAATCGTATATTGAAAAAATAATTTTCCTATCATGGCTCCACAAATTACCCAGATTGAAGACATTATTAACTGGATTCAAAAAAACCTTGGCAAGATCCTTCTTGGCCTGTTAGCGATACTTATGTTGGTAACATCGGTAAAAACGATAAAACCGGAAGAAGAGGGCGTTGTACTTTTCCTTGGACAGTTTACCAGGAAAGTGAATCCCGGGCTTAATTTTGTTGCCCCGTTGGGTATTGAAAAGATTTATAAAATCCCGGTTCAGAGGCAGTTGAAGCAGGAATTCGGGTTTCGGACTATCACCCCCGGCGTAAAAACAGTCTATTCTTCCAAGGAATATACAGAGGAATCCCTGATGCTGACTGGCGATCTGAACCTGGCCGATGTCGAATGGGTTGTCCAGTACCGGATCGTGGATTCATACAAATTTCTTTTCAAGGTACGGATGGCAGAAGATGCCCTCGGCGACATGTCGGAAGCTGCCATGCGAAAGGCTGTGGGTGACCGTACCGTAAACGAGGTGCTGACCGTGGGCAGGCAGGAGGTGGCATCGTCTGTAGAAACACTGCTACAGGCGATGTGCGAGGAGTATGAGAATGGCATCCGGATCGATCAGGTGGTGCTGCAGGATGTGAACCCACCAGAGTCGGTTAAGCCTTCATTCAATGCGGTTAACCAGGCTCAGCAGGAACGGGAGACCCTCATCAATCAGGCCGAATCGGAATACAACCAGGTGATCCCAAGGGCCCGCGGTGAAGCAGATGAAACCATTCAGCTCGCAGAGGCTTATGCACTTAACCGGGTGAATGGTGCTATCGGAGAATCTGATAGGTTCAATTCACTCTATAATGAGTACATCAAGGCCCCTGAGGTAACCAAAAAGCGCATCTACTTCGAGACACTGGAAAAAATCCTGCCGAAAATCGGCGATAAAATTATCGTGGATGAAAAGGGTACAAGTGTTCTGCCATTGTTGAATATTGGCAAAAAAGGCACAGCCAACATCCCGGCCGCTGCCTCAACAACCGCCGCCACTCAAAACAAGTAAGCCATGAAAACAAAATATATCCTATATCTCATCGGAGGAGTCCTGGTTCTGATCCTGGCGTTGGGAAGCCTGTTCATTCTTGATGAAACCGAACAGGCCATTGTTACCCAGTTTGGGAAACCAGTTGGAGGATCACGTACCCATGCGGGAGTCAATTACAAAGTTCCGTTCATCCAGAAGGTCCAGCGATTCGATAAGCGATACCTGAAATGGGACGGTGACCCCAACCAGGTTCCTACTCAGGACAAGAAATTCATCTTTGTGGATACATACGCGCGCTGGCAGATCACGGATCCGCTGCAATTCTATATGCGTTTGCGGGATGAGCGTTCGGGACAATCCCGCCTCGATGATATCCTCGACGGCGAAACCCGGAATGCTATTGCAAGATACGAACTTCTCGATCTGGTCAGGTCCACCAACCGGAAACCGGAAACATCCGAGCAATACCTGCAGGAGATTGAATCACTGGATTCTATCAATGTGGGTCGTGCAGCCATCGAAAAAATGATTCTGGTCAAGGCGAATGAACGAACAACCGATCTTGGGATCATCATCCTTGATTTCCGGATCAAACGGATGAATTACGTGGAGTCGGTGCGGAATAATGTATACGACCGGATGATCAGCGAGCGTAACCGGATCGCCGACCAGTTCCGTTCGGAAGGCCAGGGAGAAGCACGCAAGATACAGGGTAACAAAGAAAGGGATCTTGCCCAGATTAAGTCAGAAGCTGTCAAGCAATCCGAACAGATCCGTGGACGTGCCGATGCAGAGGCAACGAAGGTCTACGCAGCAGCCTATAATAAAAATGCTGCCTCGCGGGATCTGTATGCCTTCCTGCGCGCCATGGAAACCCTTGACAAATCTTTTGACGACAAAACCAGCCTGATCATTACCACCGACAGCGACCTGTACCGCTATCTGAAAACCGTGAAATAGGTATTGCTCTATCGTCTTTTACGCAATACCTCCATCGCACACAGATACCCGCTGTAGATAGCCCCTGAGAATCCGCCGCCGGTCTGGGTCCATGCGGAGGCGAAATAGAGGTTTTCAATCGGTGATGAAATGCGCGTGGCAACCCGCCCGGGGGTCTGGGCAAAACCGTAAACGGCCCCCCGGGGATTCAGGGTATATCGCTGTACCGTTTTGGCAGTTCCAACTTCGCAATATTCAATGGTATCCGATATTCCCGGGATGAGTTTTTCAAGCCGGTCCCGGAAAATCTGTTCAACCTCCCTCTTACGAACCTTATACGCCTTCGGGTCAAGGTGCTCCCATTTATCAGGATAATCCATGCAGCAGATGGCCCCAACGGCTTTCCCTTCCGGAGCCAACTCTGAATTTATCTGTGAATAGTCGACAAAGGTGTAACTCCTGGTCTCAAAGGGTCCCCTGTTATTCCGCAGAATATCAGCCAGAATTCTGACTGATGGGTCAAATACAAAAGTGGAATACTGGTGGTGTCCAAGGTTTGCAGGGCTGGCCTTAAAACCGAAATAAACAGTCAGCAGGGAGGCACCGGGTGTTAAGTCGGAATAAGAATCACGAAAATTTTGAAAGTCAGGTGGTAGCAAAGAATCGCCAACCTGTGGAATTGATGCATTGGAGATTATGTCATGGGCATATGCCGACAGGGTTGCACCACCGCTACTTTTTTGATAGATAACGCCTGTCGCCAAACCAGCTTTCACCTGGATTCCCGTAACCCGGTGGTTCAGCAAAACCTCACCACCGTTCGCGGTGATCACACCTGCCAGGGCATTGGAAAGAACCTGAGATCCTCCTTTGATGAAATTTCCCCCGCCGGTATAATAGCTGTTCTGTGCCATGCAATAGTACCCCAGCGACAGGCTGTACGGATCATCATGAAAATAGCCAAGATTGCCCAGCAGGATGAGTTTCAGGTCCTCATCCGAAATAATTGAATCCATAAACTCACCCAGTGTCCTGTTGGAATCCAGCTCATTCTGCTTCATGATCTGCCGGATGTTCATCACCAGATGGAAATAAGCTTCAATCCCATTTTTTTCATTCGGGAAATGGTCGGATAACCGCCGGACCATCTCCTCAGGATCATGCTTCACCACCAAGTCCCGGCGGCCGTTCACAAAGCGGTAGAATTCAGGGACTTTAATAAAATCAACCGTCTCCAGGATTCCCAGGTCCCTGAAAATCCTGGTTTTCATGTCGCTGCCATATAGGCCGTCCATTTCATGAAGACCCACCTCCAGGGTAAACCCCTTTCTCTTAAACGTGGTTGCACAACCACCCGGCCTGTCATGCTGCTCAATCAATAATACTTTTTTTCCCGATTTCGCCAGTTTGGCTCCCGCGGTAAGCCCACCCAAACCTCCGCCGATTACAATAATATCGTACATAATCTTTTAATCATCAAATCAACACATCATCACATCAACACATCATCAAATCCCCGGTATCGGATACCTCTTAAACTCCTTATTCCGATCAAACAGGTACCTGTACGTGATATAGTGCTTTGCCGATACGCTGCCCACCGAAATGAATATCTTTCTCATTTTCGGATTGAAGTCCCCTACCCAGGAGAACTCGATCTCCCGGTATTGCTTCTTCCTTTTAAACACCTGAACCAGCTGCCAGATGAAGGCTGATTCAATGCCGAGTCCCTGGTACTTGGGTATGACGCCCATGAGGACCCCGCGTGCCCGGGTGATGGATTTTCGTTTAATGTACCAGAGGAATTTTAATTTATTCCAGATATGCAGTTTCCCGTCGAGGTGCTTGAGAACCATGTTCACATCCGGATACATCAGGTAGATGGCGATCGGTTTTTCGTCCCGGTAGGCGAGCCAGATGAACTCCTCATCGATAATGACTTTGGCCTTTTTTAAGGTATTCAGGATATAATCTGATTGAAGGGGTTCAAAATTTTCCTTAAACGAAGCCCAGGCGACATTGAATACTTCTGCAAAATCAGCAATCATTTTATCCTGATCTTTCCAGGTGAAATGCCTGAAATGGTATTCGGGTTTTTTTGCAACCCATTCGGCAATCCGGGTAAACCGCTCAGGCATCTCTTTGGTTACATCCAGGTGAAAACCTTCCTGCTTGTAATAAGTTTGAAAGCCATAGGATTCAAACAGCGCCTGATAATAGGGGGGATTGTAGGCGACTTCATAGGAAGGGTGCGTAAAACCTTCAACCAGAAGCCCTGAGTAACTGTCGACCTCGCCGAAATTCATCGGGCCATCCATGGCCTCCATACCTTTCCCGGTAAGCCAGGATTTGGCCGTATCAAACAGCAGATGAGCAGCATGCTGATCGTTGATGCATTCGAAAAACCCTATTCCCCCGGTTGGTTGGTCCTGAATATTGGCTGTCTGATAATTAATGAATGTAGCAATGCGTCCGGCCAGGACTCCCTGGTCATCTTTTAAAATCCATCGGGTTGCCTCTCCATGTTTATAATAAACGTTCTTGCCGGGATCAAAGATGGCATCGATATCCTGGTCAAGCGGACAAACCCAGACTGGGTCTCCGCGATAGAGAATCTTCGGGACCTCAATGAATTCCCTGCATGTTTTTTTGTCACGGACAGCTACGATCTGCATCTTCAAAAAGTTATTTCTGATAAACCTGCCGGATCAGCTCCTCGTATTTTTCATGGATGAATTTCCGCCTGAGTTTCAGTGTTGGGGAGAGTTCCCCGGTTTCCGGCGACCAATCATGCGGGACCAACCGAAACCTGCCTATCTTTTCTGTGGAACTAAGCCTTCTGTTTATCTTTTGTATCTCGTCCTTCACGATTTCATTTGCTTCTGATGATTTTACCAGATCTTCCCGGTTATCGAATGTAACGCTTTGATTCTGAAGTTGTTTTTCCAGCTGGGCAAAGTTTGGGGAGATGAGGGCACCGGGGAATTTTTCACCATCACCCACCACACAGGATTGTTCGATTAATTCCGATTCTTTCAACAGGCCTTCAAGTATCTGGGGAGCAATGAATTTCCCGTTCGATAGCTTGAATATTTCTTTCTTCCGATCGGTTACCATCAGGTGGATGCCCCGTTCCAGGGAGCCAATGTCACCGGTATGAAACCAACCATCCTTATCAATCACCGACCGGGTCATTTCCGGTTCCTTGTAATACCCCAGCATTACATTGTGCCCGCGGCAGAGGATCTCCCCATCCTCGGCGATTCTCAGTTCCACGCCATCAATCAAGGATCCTACGGAACCCAGTTTCAGGAATGGTTTCATCTGCCGGTTTATGGTGATAATGGGGGAAGTCTCGGTCAGTCCGTACATGTTGATGATTTTGATTCCGGCTGCCCAAAAGATTCTTTCCAGCCTGGGCTGCAGGCTGGCTCCGCCGCAGCCCGCCAACCGGATCCGCCCTCCGAGGGCTTCCCGCCACTTGCTGAAAATGAGTTTATCGGCAATTTTCAGTTGTTTTTTGTAAAGCCAGCTGCTTTCGGAGTCTACCTTGTACCGCAGTCCCAGCCTGACGGCCCAGAAGAAAACCTTTTTCTTGATGCCGGTAAGTTTGTTGCCTTTGGCTATGACGTTATCATAAATCTTTTCGAGAATTCTGGGCACGGTATCGAACCCGTCTGCCTTAATCTCCTTCAGGTTGGCAGCAATGGTCCCCATGCTTTCCGCATAGTAAATCCTGGCACCGCTGTATTGGGTCTGATAATTCCCCATCCGGCCTCCTACATGGCAGAGCGGCAGAATGCTCAGGTAATTGTCATCCGGACCCATTCCGAATACCTCGGCCGCAGCAAGGAAATTCCTTACCAGGTTCTTTTGTGAAAGCATCACCCCTTTGCAGAGTCCCGTTGTTCCTGAGGTGTAAATGAGGGTGGCGAAATCATCAGGCGTGATCTCCTGCTTCCGTTTTGCAAGCTCCTCCTTTACCTCTTCCATCTTTTTCCTGCCAAGCTCAATGATTTCCATCCAATTAGGCTCATTATCAATCGGTTCTATCGTATAGCAGGAAATGAGCGCAGCCAGCTGGTCCACGGCAGGCCTGACCTTTTGCAGGAGATTCCGATCCGAAACCACCACTGCCTTCGCATCGGAATGATCCAGTACATACAGGTATTCCTCAATGTTCAACGAGGTAAAAACCGGTACATGAACCACACCCGCCATAGCCATCCCCATGTCCATGAAGTTCCATTCGGGCCGGTTGTTGGTGATGGTCGCAAGCTTGTCTCCTCTCTGATAACCCAGGGCGAGCAACCCATACGCAAAATCATGCGACAATCCGATATACTCCTGGGCGCTGTACGAAACCCACTGGTCCTTGCTTTTGGCGTTGAGGATTCCCTCCTTGTTGAACAGTTTCTGATATCGGTCCAGTAAATCGAATGTGCGGCTGATGATCATGACAGTCAGGTTTTTAGAATATTCCGATGTAAAATAGGAAAAATAGTAAAAAATTTGATCAGGATTGATTTGTTCCACGCAGCTTCCTATCTTTAAGGAACCAACCAAACTCTAATACACCATGTCACTTTTCAAAAAAATTCAGATCCCTGTTATTGCCTTGTTGATGCTGGCCATTGCCTGTAAGCCAAAAACCGATGATTCGATTGAAATTGTATCGGTGGGGGGCGAAGAAGTGTGTGTTATTCATGCTGATAAGATCAGCAGAAGTGAAGAAGTTAAAATCAGCGATTGGGTTAAAGATCTTAGAATCATTCAGTTGGAGGCTAATAAAGAGAGCTCTTTTGATTATATCATGAGAGTCTATGTTGGGAAAGATTATATCCTTATTTCAACTATTAATCAAGGGATCCTGATGTTTGACCAGAATGGGAAATTTATCCGGACTTTGGCCGCTCA
>Ga0154558_1144_pt1 | contig 10169 bp, 7 predicted proteins | sample RifGroF2_FD_105701 | JGI IMG/M metagenome (GOLD analysis project Ga0154558, IMG submission 105701) | Bacteroidetes bacterium GWF2_49_14 | reverse complement strand
CGGTCCCTATCTGTTGTGGGCGTTGGAAATTTGAGAGGACCTGACACCAGTACGAGAGGACCGTGTTGGACATACCTCTAGTGTACCTGTTGTGGCGCCAGCTGCATCGCAGGGTAGCTATGTATGGCAGAGATAAGTGCTGAAAGCATCTAAGCACGAAGCTTACCTCAAGATGAGATTTCCTTTAAGGGTCGTGATAGACCATCACGTTGATAGGCTGCAGGTGTAAAGGCGGTAACGTCAAAGCTGAGCAGTACTAATTACCCGTAACTTTATGGTAAACTGTAGAACTCGATATTAAATTTATAAACTTTCTTCCCTCATGTCATTCTTATTATCCCTTTCAGCAGGGTACGAGCTTTAGGTGGCTATAGCGGTGGGGTTCCACCTCTTCCCATTCCGAACAGAGAAGTTAAGCTCACCAGCGCCGATGGTACTGCATTATTTGTGGGAGAGTAGGTCGCCGCCGACTTTTTAAAAAAGCCCCGATTCATTAGAGTCGGGGCTTTTTGTATATTTACCATCGATGAGAATCCTGGCCGCATTACTTCTGGCGATACTCTCTTTTCTGACTTCACCGGGCCAAACCCCCGACCGCGTAGTCACTAAGGAACATATCTCCCTGACATCAGTCCGTATTCAGAATCTCGCTGTAGATACCACGCTTCCCGGCTCACAGAACCATAATCCGCTCTATTCCGGTTTCTATTCCTGGACCGAACTCGGAAACTCGGGGATGCCCGCTGTCCGTAACCGGTTCTCTCTCATTCGCGATGCGCTTATGCCTAATGCCATGCAGGGATATGAAAGTTATTCTGACCAAACCGACCGCCTTACTTTCTATCGGGCCAAAAGTCCGTTCACCCTGGTAAATTACAACAGCGGCGGTACACAGGATAAGCACGGACAAACCATTCGCGGTCTGTATGCAAGGGATCTGAAAAAAGAAGGAAACCTCACCGTATTTGGAACCTACATTAATTCCGATGGCCACTATTCCGCACAAAAGAGTAATACTTCGGTAATCCAGGCGAATTATATCCTGAAAAGAGAGAATTACTCGTTAGTCGCGGGGGTATCCCGGCAAAAATTCAATTCGGGCGAGAATGGCGGCTTGCGCGACGATAATTCCTTAGTCGGATCTGCATTTACAAGCACCCTTCCAGTTAAGTTGTCCTCGGCAACATCCAACACTGGCTTGCTCTCCATTCAGGGATTGCAGACGGGCTTCATACGCATGAAAAAAGATACTGCAGTCAGAGATACTCTCCTTCCGCCCGATTCAACCCAATCTGCAAAGCCGGCATCAAAAGGCCTTCACTGGGAGCACCAGTTCGCCATCCGTAATTTTACGAGAAAGTATGCTGATGAATCGCCTCCTGCCGGTTTTTATCCCATGGTATCCGGAGTACTGGAAGATTTTGCCGATTCCCTGCAGTTTACAACGTTTTCAAATGAACTGAGATTTGTGCCGGATACCATCAGGATAATGGGTAATGCCATTGCTGTTAAGGCCGGATTGAATCCTGATATCTTTCGTTACAAATATCAGGATACCGTTTTCTCGGGATTCCGCCTGGGAGTTGGCGGAGAGATGGATTTCCAATTCAGAAAATCTTTATTCAACATACACGGGAACTGGATTCTTGCGGGTTTTTCAGCCGGTGATTATGTGTTTGGCGCAACCTGGGCCCGGAGTTTCGGGCAGGAGTTATCCGGAAACCAGCTCGCTTTAAAACTTTATAGCCAGGGCAGCAGCCCCGATCCCCTCATTATAAATTACAACTCAGCTGTTTATACCTGGAACAATCTTTTTTTGAGGCAGCATGAAACAGGAGTGGATATTGACCTCTCTTTGGCCAAAGCTGGGTTAGGTATCAGCCTGATGCTGGTTTTAGATAAAAACAGGATTTACTTTAATGATATGGCAATGCCCGCACAGGCTCCGGGATCTATGCTTACAGGTGTGCTGGAAGTTTCCAAACACCTGAAAGCAGGCCCCTTCCGGTCGGACATCAGCCTGATGGCCCAGTATACCACATCAGACTATATCCGGCTCCCGCTTGCCAGCGCATTTACCACAGCCTATATGCACCACGACATTCATTTCAAAACCACGGGCGGGATGCTGGAACTTGAATATGGTCTGGATTTCAGATACAATACCCCTTTCACCGGATACTCCTACATGCCGGCAACCGGCAATTTCTACCTGCAAAACAGTGTGAGTATGGGGAATTACCCCTGGCTCGATTTTTTTGCACAGATCAAAGTGAAAAGGACACGGCTTTTTGTGGAATGGTGTCATACTTTTTCAGGCATTCTGGCAGAAAACTCATTTTCGGCTGCCCACTACCCGTACATGCGCCCTCATCTGAAGTACGGGGTTTACTGGCATTTTTATGACTGACATTCGAATCGAAGACCTGAGAACAGCCCTGCTCAGGCCGCTCCCTGGCCGCTCCGCACAGGAACTCATGGCGCCTTCCCTGCGTCCGGCCGGAAAAACCACATATGATGGTTCCGAACCTCGTGCAAGCGGAGTGATGATCCTCCTATTCCCCGGCATAAAGGGATTGTCAACCGTTTTTATCGAGAGATCCCAGTGGGGACCTCACGGGGGGCAGATCAGCCTTCCGGGAGGTAAAAAGGAAGAGCAAGATCCTGATATTGTCTACACGGCACTGCGGGAAACATCAGAAGAAATAGGACTAGTTACATCGGGGGTTGAAACGATCGGACTTTTAACCACTTTGTTTGTTCCCCACAGCAATTACCTGATTCAGCCTGTGGTTGGATATCTCTCTACTCAACCGGCATTCAAGCCTGATCTTCATGAGGTTGAGTCCATTGTGGTTGTTGGCTTACCGGAACTGTTTGATCCGGTAAACCGGAAAATCATGACTATCAGAAGGCCGGGTGATGACATAACAGCTCCCTATTATGATGCCGGAGGGCACTATGTTTGGGGCGCAACTGCGATGATAATCAGTGAGCTGGAGGTTATCCTCACTTCCGGAACTTCCGGATAAATGCTTCAACTTCCGGGACACCACCCTGGTAAACCAGATATCCGTTGTAAGGCTCCCTGCGGGTGATCTCATCGTTGACGGGTTTCAGCATTATCTCCTTCACCTTTTGCAGGTCCCGGGTCTGGCCCAAGGCCCAGCCGAGTTTGATGTAGGCCGCCTCCGGCAGCATGTTCTCCAGCGGGATTACTCCCATTGCCATTAAATCACGGCCGGTATCATATACATACATGTGAACATATCCCCAGAGGGTCTGAACGGTCATATAAATGGCGACACCCCTGGCAGCGGCGCGCTCGATAGCCGGATATAATTCCTTGTTTACATGCCCGAGTCCGGTTCCGATGATAATAATCCCTTTGTAACCAAGGTCGACAAGGCTGTCGATGGTATCGGGATGCATATGCGGATAAAAATAGATCATTGAAACGCGATCCTCGAAGAAGGGGTAGATATCGACATTCCGGTCTTTCCGGCGATGGTTGTATATTTTCTTTATCGGCTTTACTTCACCCCTTCTGACGGTTGCCAGCGGAGTGTCGCCAATGGTTCTGAAGGTTGAACGGTAGGAGGAGTGCATCTTACGCACACGCGTTCCGCGGTGAAGGAATCCATATTCATCGGAGGTAGGACCGAACATGCAAACCATTACCTCGGCGATGTCACCGTGTCCGGCTGCGGTACAGGCATGCATCAGATTTAGGGCGGCATCCGAAGACGGACGGTCGGAAGAGCGCTGGGATCCAACCAGAACAATCGGAACCGGAGAATTCTGGACCATATAGGAAAGTGCGGCTGCCGTGTGATGCAGGGTGTCTGTACCGTGACCGATCACAATCCCGTCGACGCCGCTTTCGATCTCCTTCTTGATGGCAACAGCCAGTGCCTTATACTGATCAGGCCCCATGTTTTCGCTGAAAACCGCAAAAACTTTTTCCGTATTCAGATTACAAATCTCAGCCAGCTCGGGTACAGCGCCATACAGCTCACCGGGTGAAAATGCCGGTATTACGGCACCGGTCCGGTAGTCGAGGCGGCTGGCGATGGTTCCTCCGGTTCCGATGAGCTTCACCTTGGGAAGATTTGGCGTAAAAGGAAATTCCTTCTCGGGAATTTTATAGTTGGCCTTAAAATAGGCTACCTCGCGCATGGAGGTTATCGTTTGAGTAGCTATGCCAATGTTGTACCCCGTAGCAATTTTTACGACGATGTGTTTGTCGTCGTCATTTTCGGAGCGGGGCAGTACCGTGCCTTTAAAATACCCGCGGGATGTTTCAAATTCCGCGATTCCCCAAACCCTGACATTAAATTTCTTAAGGATTTCCAGTGCGTCTCCTTTATATCCCTGGAAAAAATCTTCATTCATATTCTTTTGTGATTTGGTTCGAGATCAGACGACTATATTCATCAAGCGGGATATTTCCGATAGCCTGCGACCGGATCTGGCCCATCAGCCAATGGATAGTTATGTCAGGATTCTTTGATTTTCTTATTTCCCTGAATTTTCCAACCAGGAAGCTGACCGGCGCCAGAAGATCCTCGCGGGATCTTTTCTTGAATTTGAGGCTTGTGAGAATGCTGGAGAAATCCATTTTCGGGTATTCCATCAGGACCGCCACCATAGGTTTGGCTATTTCAGGGTCGAGCTTGTTTTTATGGATATAGGCGAACAGGTCGTAGATTTTTTGCTGAGTGAAATCGGCGTGGGGTTTTGACTGGCCCTCAAGATGCTTCAAGGATTGTCCCAGAAAAATCCCAACCATTTTAGGGGATTGTCCGAGGTCTTGATGGATCCGCTCGATCAGCGGCACCATGTTTTTCTTTAGCAGATAGCGATGGGTGTCCGCGGGTATGCCCCAATCGGTCATTTGGCTTATCCTTGTCCATACCGGTATCGGCATGTTTTTCATCAGCTTCTGGATGTACTCCTCGGGCAGGGGAATCGGCGCGGAATCGGTATCCGGGTACATGCGGTCGGCCCCGGGAAGAACCCTTTCGAAAAGGGTCGTTCCGTCAGGAAGTGATTTTCTGGTTTCTCGGGGGACTTCCGTAAATGCCAGCCGGCATCTTTCCTCAAGGGTTTCGAGTCCGGTTTTGATGTCTGCTTCCGGTCCCCAAAAGATAATCTGTGCATCTTCGTTTGATGCGGCCAGCCACTCTCTAACCTTCCCGAAGTCGACGGTGCATTCCGGAGAACCCAGCCATTCAGAATGTACCAGGTTTGGTTTTTCAATGCAGGCAATTACCTTAAGCCGGTCGGCCAGTTCATCGGCGAAACACTTTCCGGGCTGGGTAAAGTGCGACAGGATCCCGTGGAATCCCGGAAGGTTGACGGCTATCAGCCGAAAGCCGTTTTTCCTTGCATCCGCGAGAGGAGCAAAATCGGAATTGAGTTTCTTGAAGGTCAAGGGGATCGATTTGATGCGCCAGTCGGTTCTGTTCGGAACCCTGTTGTTCAGCAACTCCCTGATGCGAAGAAGGGCGAATTGCCGGAATGCTTCATTATGACTGAGAACGGGAATCCATTTGTTGTGCGAAACCCCTTTTATTTCCACGCGGTCGCCGCCACGGCAGCTCACATTCACATCTTCGCGTCCGGCTCCGATTCCGGTCCTTACCTTGCCGGTGGAGCGGTTCAGGTACCTTATATATTCGGCAGCTTCACGCAGTTCGAAAGGAGTTTCGCAATCGGGATAGGTGACGGTTTCGATCAGCGGCATGCCAAGCCGGTCAGTTTTGTACATTCGGGTATGGCCGACATCCGAGATTTCGCGGCAGGAATCTTCCTCAATGCTCAATTGAATCAGCCTGACCGTTTTGTTTGAGATCCGGATCTCTCCTTCGACCCCCAGAATGGCAGTACGCTGGAATCCGGTCGGGATGCTGCCGTCGAGATACTGTTTTCGGGTGATATGGACCTCCCCGACAATATTCAGGTTTGACAGGAGACTGATTTCGAGGGCATACTCGAGGGCTTCACGGTTTATTTTAAACGGAGGGGTATCGTCAATGTCGTAAGTGCATGCATTTTCATTGTTAATCCGGTAAATGATCTCCTTCCGGGTTTTGAATTCCATAAGCGCCGTACCGTCATACTCACCCATTTCACTGAGGGTTGGCCGCATGTGGCGGATCAGCTCCCCGTCAAAATCTTCGTTGCCGTGATAGATACCTGCAGGGCACCGGCAAAACAGCTTTTCGCGGGTATTCAACTGTTGGTGAACTTCGAGACCCGACATGAATCCGATCCGCTTCCAATCATCAGGGGTTGCTGAATGGAGGGGAACATATCCGATGGCTTTCAGGGTTTCCTCATAGTTTTTGAGGGGATTGAACGGAGTCTTCATAAAATTGAATGAGATGACGAAAATTAGTCAAATTTAATCGTTTTGTCGGGGCTGATGCGGGTAAGAATCCCTGCAGGAATCAGCATCATCAGGAGGGTGAGGGCTAACGTTCCGATATTGAGGAGGATCAGGGAAGTAAGACTGACAAGGATCGGAACAGAATCTACAAAATAGTCCTTCGGGTCAAGGGGAATCAGGTGAAAATAGTCTTGCAGTACGGCCAGAGAGAGACCGATCAGGTTGCCCAAAACCAATCCTTTACCGATGATGATCAGGCCCTGGTAGAGGAAAATACGGGTTACCGAGCGGTTGGAGGAGCCGAGAGCTTTCAGGATTCCGATCATCCGGGTACGGTCGAGGATAATGATCAGGAGTCCGGAGATCATGTTAAACCCGGCGATAAGGATCATCAGGGTAAGGATTACCCATACATTGGTATCTGTCAGGCTTAGAAAATCAAAGAAGCCGGGTGCAAGTTCACGGACAGTCCTGACCTGTAGGAGTTCGCCCGATTCCATCAAGGCTGAAGCGCTCATATTTCGAACCTCATCGGCAACCTCGTCGATGTTTCTGGTCTTACGCAGATTAATGGCGAAGCCGGAAACCTGGTCTTCAGACCAGCCGCAGGCTTCCCTTACGGAATTCATCGGACAATACACGAAAAGCTTATCGTATTCATCAAGTCCGGTGTTAAAAATGCCTGAAATCACAAAAGGTCTGGGCATTCTCGGGGGATCCTGAATGAAGTAAGTGGTTAATTTCCTGCCTGGAGATAATTGGAGGAGTTTTGCCAGGGATTCGGAGATCAATACGCTGGCCGGAACGGAATCAGACAAGGTGGGTATTGTTCCGGAAACCAGATTCCCTTCAAAAAAATCCCAGGAAAAGGAGGAATCGACACCTTTTAGAATTATGCCCTGAAGTTCATTCCCGGATTGTACGATGGCCGGTTTGGTTATGAATGGATAGAGGCCGGAAACCCCGGGGATTATTTTGATTTCCTCAAGGAATGGTTGATCGGAGCTTATGGGCTCTGATTCCCAGGAGTTGTTCGCATCGAGCCGGCTGACCTGGATGTGGCCTCCAAAGCCGGTAAGCTTGTCTTTGATTTCCTGTTTAAATCCGGTGAGAATGGAGACTGACAGGATCATGACCGCCAGGCTGAGGGCAATTGCCGCAACTGAGATGCCCACGAGAGAGTTTTTGCCCGATGTTTTGCCGGAGCGTTTGCCGATGCTTTTTTTTACGATAAAAAACTCGAAATTCACGGGCGAATCCTGATTTGAAGCAAATGTATCAATTATGAATCATAAAGTCGTGCTGTGTGGGGCGATACTGTGGTGTCTGGTGATCTCCGGAACCGCACAGGTTATGCCCGGTTTAAAAACAGGTGCCGTAACCTGCGGGGCAGAGCGGACGGGGGAATATACCTCAATCCTGAGGGGTGTCAGCGTGGGTGTGGTTGCCAATCCGACCAGTCGGATCGGCCACAGGCACCTGGTTGATTCACTTCTGGGCATGGGGATACGGATAGGAAGGGTTTTTGCGCCTGAGCATGGGTTTCGCGGAGAAGCGGAGGCTGGTGAGGAAATTCAGGGGGGGAAGGATGTTAAAACGGGACTGAGCGTAGTGTCGCTCTATGGAAACCACCGCAAGCCGACTCCGGAAGATATGAAGGGCCTCGATTGGGTCGTTTTTGATATTCAGGATGTCGGGGTCAGGTTCTATACCTACATTTCCACGCTTCATTATGTAATGGAGGCTTGTGCGGAGCATTCGATTCCTTTGCTGGTTCTTGACCGGCCCAACCCCAATGGTTTTTATGTCGACGGGCCGGTCCTGGACACTGCCTTCCGGTCCTTTGTCGGAATGGATCTCGTGCCAGTCGTGCACGGCCTTACCATCGGCGAATATGCACTTATGGTTAACGAAGAAGGCTGGCTCGGCGGCGGAAGGAAATGTGAGTTGAAGGTGATCCCGTGTCTGGGATGGGATCATCAGACCGAATATATCCTTCCGGTTCAGCCTTCGCCAAACCTTCCTGATCAGATATCTGTCTATTTATATCCGGGGCTCTGTTTTTTTGAGGGAACTGTTTTCAGCGTTGGACGGGGAACACGTTTTCCGTTTCAGGTTTATGGGCATCCTGAAGGCGTTGGCAGTTTCAGTTTCACACCCGTCTCCATTCCCGGAGTCAGTCTCCGCCCGGCGCATGAGGGAAAGGTCTGCCACGGGAGGGATCTCAGGAAAACCGGGATATCACAATTTGCTGAGTCACGAAGCCTGGTGCTTGATTGGGTTATTGAGGCCTATCGTGGTTTCGGTAAAAAGGAAGCATTCTTTAACAATTATTTCAATACGCTGGCCGGGACCGAACAGCTGCGCAGACAGATCACCGAAGGAAAACCGGTCGGTGAGATCCGGAAATCGTGGGAGAAGGACCTGATCCAATATCGGCTGATCCGGAAGAAGTACCTGTTATATCCCGACGGAGAGCCTATTTAGAATTGTACTCTTCCAACGCAGTCCTGAGGCATTCTATGGCATTCCGGAGGTCGTCCAGTTTGAGAACATAGGCAATCCTGACCTCATTTCGGCCTAATCCCGGGGTAGCATAGAAACCGGCTGCAGGCGCCAGCATAACCGTTTGGTTTTTATACTCAAAATCGGTCAGCAGCCATTTGGAGAAATCGTCGGCATTTTCAACAGGCAGTTTTACCGTGGCGTAGAAGGCGCCCTTGGGTTTGGGGCAGAATACTCCGGGAATGGCGTTTAGTCCATCGACCAGGAAATTCCTTCGGGCGATATATTCATCGACGACTTCATCAAAATAGGATGTCGGGGTGTCAAGTGCAGCTTCAGCAGCGATCTGGCCAAGACCGGGGGGGCTCAGCCGGGCCTGGGCAAATTTCAGCACAGTTGACAGGAGTTCGCAATTTCGGGTTATGACGGCTCCAACGCGGATGCCACATGCACTGTAACGTTTTGAAACCGAATCAAACATGACCGCGTACTGGTCGAGTCCTTCCAGGTTCAGGATGCTATAGTGCTTTTCCCCGTCGTAGCAGAATTCCCGGTACACCTCATCGGCAAAAAGAAACAGATTGTGTTTCAGGACGATTGCCCGCAGCTTTTCGAGTTCCTCCTTTGAATAGAGGTATCCGGTTGGATTGTTTGGATTGCAGATCATGATGGCCCGGGTGCGCGGGGTGATGAGCTTCTCGAAAGCCTCAATAGCCGGCAGGGCGAACCCGTTTTCTATGTAAGAGGTTACCGGAATGACCTTTACTCCGGCGGCCACGGCGAATCCATTGTAATTGGCATAAAAGGGCTCGGGAACGATGATCTCATCGCCCGGATCCATGGTGCCCATGATGGTGAACAGTATTGCCTCCGATCCGCCTGTTGTTACGATCACCTGCGTAAAATCTATGTTGATCCCGATGCCCTGGTAAAATGTGGCCAGCTTTTTCCGATAGGATTCGTAGCCAGCCGAATGTGAGTATTCCAATACCGGTTTTGAAATAGCGCGGATCGCCTCCATAGCTGTTTCGGGGGTTTTAATATCGGGCTGACCGATATTCAGGTGGTAAATCGTTCTGCCTTTCTTTTTTGCTTCTTCCGCGTAAGGAACAAGTTTCCGGATCGGTGAGGGTGGCATTGCCACTCCCCGTTTGCTAATGGTGGGCATGGTAAGGGTTTGGTTTGCGGGGTTTTCACTATTTCTTCTTGGTTCCCGATTGAGCGCTTTTTTGACTGGCTTCCTTTTTTGAGACATTTGGCGGTGGGGACT
>Ga0154558_1058_pt3 | contig 10289 bp, 5 predicted proteins | sample RifGroF2_FD_105701 | JGI IMG/M metagenome (GOLD analysis project Ga0154558, IMG submission 105701) | Bacteroidetes bacterium GWF2_49_14 | reverse complement strand
TGAACACGAATGTAACTTCTGGCCTAACCGGCAACCGACAACCGTCCTTAACCGGCAACTATTCTTCCACCGCTCCCCCTGGCCCGGCCAGCCTGAATTCAACCTTCCACTCTTTCGGCCAGGCCGGGAACCGGATCACCTCGTCTCCGTCCCACTGCACCAGCATACGCTGGAGGGCAATCATGGCAACCGTGCCATGGTCCTGGTCGGGCGACCAGTCGTAATTTGGTCCCCAGAATGCCGGGAAACGGCACTCCGGATCGGAATGTGAAAACTTATCAATGACCAGGGCGGTTGCCTCATCAGCCAGTCCGAGGCAGGCCGCCTGGATCGCACTGTGCTGCCAGCCTATGTTCATCGTATGCCTGCGGTTCTCATAGGTCCGGATGGCCAGGTCAAGAAAAAGTTCATACGTGCCAAATATCCGGAAGGGGAATACCGCATAAAGTTCAGGGTTTTCAATGTTGGCAAGTCTTGCGGAGTTACGTGCCGGTGCAATGACACTCTCCTCACCTATTTTTCTTAATGGTATTTCCGGGATTGCCGCTAATAGCAGTTTCCATCTCTTTTTCAGGTCTTTGCCAACCAGGGAGTCCGGAAATGCAAGCATCTGACGTGTTATACTCATGAGCCCTGCAATGTCGGGAGTGGGATCCACAGCAGTCTGGTAGGTCTCAAGCGCCTGAGCCGGCGTGAAAAGGATCTTCCCTTCAATATCACGGGGCCAGTGCTGGTCGAAAAAGCCGAGAATCCCGGTTACAAACGGGATCAGTGTGTCCCTTGCAAAACCAGTTCTACGGGTAAACCGGTAATAATCAATCATCATCTCACTCAACTCGAGCCCGCCAGTCCAGTAATACCGGATATAAGTGTTCTGAGTCAGCCCGTCGGGCATACCCTCGCGGTTCCTGCCGTAATTGTCATTGGTATAGGTGCCCCAGAAATACATGGTCTCCGGATAAAAAGCCCCGTCATGGTTGTAATACTTTTTCGTTGCAGCCTTCCGGAGCGGCAGGGCGTCCATATACATTCTGAATAACGGTGCCATCATTTCAAAATCTCCGGCCTGCAGCATCGACCAGTAAGGAAGACGGGTGTTTTGAAACCAGTAGGGTCCTCCCCACAGACGAAAATCGGCATCAAAACCCTTCCGCACCGAGCGGTTGTAAGTGTCAACGGTAAAAATCGAGCCGTTGAATTTTATCGGTGAAGCCCCCCGTCCGGAACATGCATTCATGTAACGCTGAAGAATATAGCCTCGTGTCACGGTTTCGGCTGACTTTGCCGGGCCCTCCTGATCGGCGCTTATAAAGATGTAGCTCCGGGTCCAGAAATCAGTCCACCATTTGCGGTGGTTCCGGATCCGGGTTTCCGGCACTGTTTTTCCGATTTCCGAAATCTGGGTATCCAGGCTTTTCTGCCACTCTGCCAGGGTCTTCGAGGTAGTCGTTAAAGGATAAATGAGCAGGGTAAACTTTCTCGAATTGCTTATGCTTCTTAGTTTTAGCGCTGATTCAGCCTGCATTCCGGAACCTTCAATGGCCGCGCCGAAAATGCGTCCGAGGAGGGGATCGGTCAGGCTGCCGGTCAGATCCCCCAGAGCCTGCAGCTTCAGGTTGTCTGCCCAGATGGAACGGCGGTTCCGGTGAAACCAGGTCAGCCTTCCTGCCGAAGCGGGCAGGATGGAATCGGGATCGATAATCACGGGCTCCCCTTTCGCCTGCTGCATTCCATATACAGCCGGCAGCTCATCGGGATTGCTCATAATCCGCGGTACCATGCGCCAGGGCTCCAGCAGAACTTCTGCTGCCAGCGGCCGGCCGGATTGAATGACCACCTCTGCAAGCGGATGGTTGGCATCTGCCCGGATGACGATCTCAACAGGATCCCCGGCTGATCCTCCTTTTATCCTGATCTCTCCATTTTCAAGGTCAAGTTCCTGGTGGAAAGAGTTCCCCTTTATAAACGGATTGGGAGTCAGTCGTATACGAACCTTCCCAAGCTTAAGCAATTGTGCATTTTCACTCCAGGCATCGGTCTTGGAAAGATAAAACTGCAAATCCCCGTTCTCTTCCACCCATATATTCATGCCGATATCACCATTCCCGACCGGCATGGAGCCCAGCGAGTTCAGGCTCGGTGATTCCCATACAACGTTAAACCTGCGGAGCTCCCGGATCGGGTCAAAGGACTGGGCGGTCACAAGCTGGCTAACCAGCAGCATGGACCCAAACAGAGTGAGCTTATTCATTTCAGGGATTTTAAGAGTTCGGATTTAACGCCCCGGTAAGTGGAAATATCCGTATTATATTGATTGAAAGCCTGAAACAACCGGTTGGTCAGTTCATCAGCCAGAACCGGGTTCAGCTTCTTCAACTGTAACAGGAGTTCATAATCCTCCATACCGATGCGGTGTGCTTCATACCGAAGGCTCGACAACGGGCCGGCCGATCCCGGATAAATAATATGGGAGTCACCGGCCGGAAGAAAGCTTTTTTCATTCTCATGTTGCCTGACGAGCTCCTCAAAAGGTTTTCCGCGATGATGATTCAGCCCCCAGTGAAGGAATCCCTGAAGATCATATTTCGAGCAGGCCCAGCCAACATATACCTGGCGCAGCCGCTCCTGGTCTACCAGCCGGTTGATCCAGGGTCCCCCGGGAATCAGACAGGTGTATACCCAAACCTCATCCCCGGCTGCCCGGCGCTCTTTGAAAAAATCCATATTAGCCTGATATTCCTGTACCTGCGGGCACCAGCAATCGACAATCCCGGCCAGACTAACCGTCATGGTTGCCTCCAGAATCCTTATACCCGGATCCAGGCTCTTAAGAACCGCCGCTGTGGCCTTATACCGTTCCACATACTCCTCTGTCGGCTCGTCAAAAATCCCCTGAACCCAACTATTATTCCATCTGTTTTCCTTCAACCGCGCCAGGATCGGATTCGCCATGCTGCGAAAGATCTTCAATCCCTCTTCTGACAGCATCGGAATCTCTTTGCCATTTTCTACCGGAACAGCCAGCAAGAATGCGTCTGTCTCCCAATTTCGCCTCCGGGCAAACGGAGCACCCTGAATGGTGGTGAGACCTTCATCCAGAAAGGTCCGGATATAGCGGTCAAACCGCTCCCCGTAAAACTCCGCCACACTTCCATCGGGATTGAATCTGAAAAAATCACTCCAGATAAACCAGAACGTATTTTGCCTCCCCCTGGCCATCAACCGGGCATAGCTGCCCAGCATCGACCAAAAGGGTTCACTCCAGATCTCAACCCCGTGATCCGCAGCGATCCTGCCGTTGCTGTGCCAGTTTACGTACTCAAGGTGCGCTCCCTGCAGGGGCGGAACCTGAGCATGGTGAACGATTACGTTAAAAGTCAGTTTTTTATGAAACCCGGGCGCCGAGACCTCAATGGTAAAATCATTTACTCCGATATTTAATCCTGCATCAACCGGTATCTCCAGACGATAGACCTCGGTTCCAGATTTAATCCCGACAGGCGGAACCACCGGGTCCAGGGCCTCGTAAATCCTGAAGGGCGCCCGCCGGATTACATAGGGATTGGTCTTTTCGGAAAACTTCTCAGTCCGGCTGTCAAGCCCCGTATTCTCCGCAACCGGAACATCAATCAGACGATACCATTTTGCAGCAGGTTCAGAAACTTTGGCTCCGGTGATCCTGAACGAAAGTTCATCACCGGGTTTAAGCCCGTTAAAAAGCAAATGGACCGAAGCGATGGTTCCGCGGGCTGCATCGACTGAATACCCCAGTACCGCTTTCTCAATCCGGGAATCCGGATAGAGAGGGGCCAGCTCGTCTGACAGGGTAACTTTAACACCGGAGTAAGCGCTAACAGCGGGCAACAGGAAGATGGCGATAAGGGCTAGGGAACGGAGTTTCATTATTGGTAGTTTTTAGTTAAGGGACGCGGTCCCCGCTTTCGCGGGGATGACAAGAGCTCCTGTGGAACTCATTTCAACACATTGGCACATTAAAGATTTATCCTGATGAACTTGGTTTCCAGCGGCTTGAACACAACCGGCCCCAACCCCGTCCCAATCACCCTCCCGGTCACATCCACCTCTTGTATCTTATATTCTTCATCTTTCGCCTTTCGCCCCCGGGTTGAGCCCGGGGCAGGCTTTTCGCCTTTCGCCTTGATTTCCGCCCGTGTTCCGTCAATCTCCCTCACTTGCAATATAATCGCCTTCTCCTCCGGCACCGGCCGTGCATTCACCACCAAAAGGTTTTCGGGTTCAATGGTCAGGAACGATGCTTCTGCCGGCTTGCCGTTCGGTTCTCCGGCAGGAATAACCCTGACCAGCAGAGGGATTCGTGTTCCCCAGCCAAAGTGGGTGGCGAAACGATTGCCGGTATCGGAACCGGAAGTAAGGGAATAGGTAAAGGTGAGCTCGCCGCGCTGATCTGCATTGAAATTAGTGGTCCAGTAATTGTTCATCGGCCAGCCGTATATCTGGGTGGACGCCGGCTTCGCTCCCAGCTGGTAGCGCCCGGTATTGATGCCGCCGAATTGCATGAGCGGTATTTTGTTGCTGGTCAGCAGGATCTGGCCCGATGTGCTTCGTACAGCTGCAAAGTTCTGCACCGTATTCCAGTCGGTGGTGGAACCCGGGATCTGATCGACTCCGGCCTCCATCACACCCCCCTGCACCTCGCAATAAATCCTGCCGTTATCCAGCTTGAATGGAAAAGCAATGTATATCGCCTCGGGATCCGTGATGAGCTGCTTGCGGATGGTGTAAACAAAATCGATTTTCTTGCAGGTATTGTAGAACCGGATCTCTGCCACGAACCCGGCCGGTCCTGCAGCTGCAGCCGTTTCACCCTTGAACCTGAGGGTATTCCATACCGGACCCTCTTCATAGTTTTCAAACCATACAGTATCCAGTGGGAAACGCTGATATTGTGTAAGGGTCAGGCTCTCCATCTGCGACCGGTTCCCGAGCCTCTCATAGATGAATTGTCCGAGTTTCCAGGGGGCGGATGGATCAACCAGGTTGATATTCAGCTCTTTGTCTGTGAGTGATTTCAACGCTCCGGTTTCCAGGTCGATCTCGCAGGTATAGTACCGGGTGTCCAGGTGGGTTACCGCCTTCGGATCCTTGGGGACGGATTTTACATCGGAATTAAGATCCACGCGGATGGCGTAGGTTTTATAACCCATCGGCGGCACGTCGTCCACCCATATTCCCCAATATGTACCGTCTGACCGGTGCGACATTGCCTGGGCTGCAACGGTGCGGCCATTGGGCCCGGCAATGGAAAATGTCTTGCCTTGCGGAAGGATCTGGTGATCGATATAGATTTCAGCCAGTCCGGAACGGCTCCAGTTTAACGTGTTGAAAACCGAAAGGGTGGGGGCTTCCGGGTTCTTACTGACCAGTGTCTGAAGGAGACCCATGGCCTCTTCGCCAATGGTCCGGGTGCGCCTGAAGGCCTCCCAGGCGTAGGATTCCTTTAGCGCCCGCTGATCCATGGTGCTCTCATGCAGCGGAGCGGTAATGCTCTCGGCAAAACCAAAAGTGTGCTCATCATAAAACAGCAGGGCACGGTTGGCTTCGCTGATCCGGTTGGAGATTCCGCCCGGAAGGTCCAGACAGTTCAGCATGGCCATCGATAGCGCGCCCTGGTTTGCGATAATCTCGGTATGTGCCTGCCGGGCTGCGGAAACCTCGCGGGCAGCTGATCCGTACCCGTCGGTCCACCAGTCGGGCCAGGCTGCGCGGTATACAGGGAGATCTGCGGCATGCTCCCTCTCAATCACCTCAAAAAACTCGCTGATGGTCGCAGTTTTTATCTTTGGCCACTCATACTTCTCATTCCACTGCCGGATCATATCGCTGGCCAGGGTGGATGGCGGGGAATTATCCGTTTGGTATCCGGAATGCTGTAGCGGAATGATATCATAGGGATAGCCCTTCCGGTCAAGATCTTCCAGATAAGCCATCAGGTTGGTTTCGAAATTTTCAAAGTTCTGGCTGTGGATACCCATCAGCGTGTTGCCGATCATGTAATGCTCAGCCCTGAACATCAATAACCGGCTTCCCGACGGGGATTCCCACCAGAAGGCGGTGGGTTTGTCGAAGGGCAGTAGTGCCCGGGCACTGTTGATGCCCATGTTGGCATATTTGATTCCGGCTGCTGGGAAAAAATCCGCGAAACACCAGCCAAAACCATTAACATCATCCTGCATCGCAGTCTTCACTGGTATGCCGGATTCGCGGAACAGCCTGAGCGGAGCAAGTGAGGCTGCATAGGTCTGTTCATCAGGGGTTTCATCGAAATTGAAGAACATACCGGTTACCTCAATCCTTCCCTCCCGGATCCGTTTCTTCAGTCTTTCCACCTGGCTTACAGGCCGGGTAAGCAAATATTCATTCACGGCAAAGGCTGCTTCGCACGTCCATCTGAATTGTGATTCCTTCGGATATTGATCGGTGCCATCACAGTAATCGAGGGCAAAATCTATGTACCGGAGATGCTCCGCCAGGATCTCGGTCTGGGGCCGGGTATAACCTATATCGGTGTGCGAATGCTGCACCAGGTTGACTTCCCACTGTTTAACCGGCTGTACAGTTATGGATTCTTCCTGCGTCATGCCGGCTGATTCAACTCGGAAGGTAAATGGCGCCGGATATTCTACCGCCGGAAGGGCGATTTTAAACTGGTGAACACCAAAGGTCAGGTCGAATTTTTTTTCCGTTTTTCCATTGACCTTGAAAATAGCAGGCCCGGTCTGGCCGAAATATACGATCTGGACCGATACAGGCTGAACCAGCCGGCCCCCTTCGCGATAAAGTGCCGGAAAGGGTTTGAATTTCAGACCGGTGGGAATCTCCGACTGAAAGGTCATGTACCAGGCCTGGCTGTTACTTCTGGATCCGGTTATGGCAATTCTAACTGGCTTGCCGGGGATAATTCCTGAGGCCGGCATTCTCAGAAACATGAATCCGAAAAGATCCCCTGGTCCGTCCACCCGGGTAGCCCTGAAACTCAGCCGTGTTCCGTCGGGAAGCTCATAATCCCAGGATTTTCGCCGCTCGGTGAAAAAGGAGAAGGAAGGCTTTCCGTTCACCGACAGGTCCATCTGCACATTGCCCAGATTGGCCCCGACGGCCCCGAGCCAAACGAAATTTACAAACTTGCCTACTGGTTTCATAGGACTGGGAGCGGTCTCCCATTCCATCCTCTGGGTTCCGTCAATTGCCCTGATCAACAGTGAATTGGTGATGTCGGGAAGTGAGGATTGATAGTAGAAATCCATTCCGGATAGTTTCTTCCCGAATCCCTGAACAATATCTTCATTCTTTCCGATGGGGTTGTCCGGCTGGGCGTTCAGGCTCATGGCGGCCACCAGCACTGCTAAAAGGCAGAAAAGTCTTGTCATTTTATCGGTTTAATTCCGGATACCTCGAAAAAATATATTGCTGATCCCCCTCCGGGAGACTCTTCAGCGGTATAGGCATGTCCTGCGGACGGGTCTGCTTCTGGTTGATCAGTCCCATCAGGCTCCAGTTACGGCCCAGTTCCCGGGGTTCCGCTGCCGGCAGGTCGTACCGGGTAAAGTCGATGACCATTTTGGTATTATCCGTCAGGTTTTTCAAAATGGCCAGACGGAATCCCTTGTTCATGTACCAGCTGATCTCCTTGTCCGGATCCGAACCGCCGATCCCGGTCCCCTGCTGCACAAACCAGTAATCAAGCCTGTCATTGGTTTTAAACTCATTTCTCCACCGGAGCCCGAATTCCCCCTGGGTGATGCACTGTGCATCCGGCCAGCGCGTTCTGATCTCCTTGAGCCATTCGGTCAGTTTTTCAAGATGCCCGATCGGTTCAATCAGGGAGATTTCCCAGCAATTGGTTACCCAGGCAAACCCGTTCAGGGAAAACCCCTTATCGAAATGAACAGCCGTGGTGGCGATCATCTGTTTTAATCCGTCTTCCGGACCATGGTTTCGGATGGTCTCAATCGGCCCGACGCCCATCCTGCTGTTAAACCCTTCATTGAAGCCCTCCCGGCGCGCTGCCAGGAAATCACAGGTCCAGCCATCAAGGTTAACACAATCGATAAAATCGGCAGACGACTGCGCCGGTTTGCAAAAATGTTCTTTCGAAGGATAGTACGGATAACTGATAGAACCATCACCATCCTGATTATCAATGGCATATTGGCTCCAGATATTCGCCTGGCAAACATGAATATCCTCTTTCTCAGCGAGATACTGAAGATTCTCCGCTGCCAGGAATCCGGCTACAACACTGTTGGGATGAAAATCTTTCCCCATGAATTCCGATATTCTTTTCAGTGCTTCATGCAGGTCTTTGTTCACCTGTTCACGCGTATTGTATGCATTGGCAAAATAACCGCCCGGAATAAATGTTACATCATCGCCATAATGAAGGTGGCATTTGCGGGCATATTTACGGATGCCATCATAGTTTTCAAGATCCGAAAACAGGGCCTGCCAACTGAAGGCCCAGGTGATCCTGGCTTCCGGCCAGCCTTCAGCGATAGCCTCCCTAAAGGCTTTTGCATGCTCAAGTGTATGGATCGAGGCCTCGTCTTCACCTTCGTTACGGTCGCGCGTGACCTCAATCTGGTTCACGCGGACCACTGTATTTAGCGTCAGAAAACGATTGCCGGTTACCGGTATTGAAACGAGGGCCTGGAATTTCTTCTTTTCTTTTGACCTGGAGGAAAAAAACAAAATCAGATAAACGGACATAAATCCGATAGCGAACAGCGCGAACGTCATTTTCTTCATTGATGGAAACTATTTCTTTTTCAGTTTGAATTGTGCAGTCCAGTACTCCTCGATTTCTTCCAGGGTTTTCCCGCGGGTCTCCGGCAGCAATCTCCAGACCAGCAGTATGGTGGGAATGCAGAACAGGGCAAAGATCCAAAAGGTATACGCGGTATTGAACTTCTCGAGCAGCAGGGGCACCATCTGGCCGAGGAGCGCATTGGTCGCCCATAGCATAAGTGTTGCGATGGCCATGGCACGACCCCGGATCCGGTTCGGAAAAATCTCGGAAAGACATATCCATACAACCGGACCATAGGAGAAGGCGAAGCATGCGATAAATATCAGAATAAAGACCAGCATTGTAACTCCTTGTGTGATACCGGAATAGAACAATATTCCAATGATGGTATGCGATACCAGGGCACCTGTCGCCCCGATCAGGAGCATAGTACGCCGGCCCCATTGGTCCACCTTCCATATTGCCAGCAGGGTAAATACTACCATGATGGCGCCGATGACAACCTGTCCGCCGAGGGCGCTGCTGAGGCTGAACCCGGCATTCTCAAGGATCCGGGGTCCATAATACAAAATGGCATTGATTCCGCTCAACTGCTGCAGCATGGCAAGTGCAATCCCGATCAGCAGTACCGGTCCGAAGCCGGTTTTGAAGATTGTTTTGATCGAAATGTGTTCTGAATTCTGCGCAGAATCAACAGGGTGGTGCGGCGTGAGCGGCTGGCCCTGCAGTGCCAGCCATCTCGGACTCTCAGGAACCAGTAACACCAGGATGATAAACAGACCGGCAGGGATCATTCCGCTGCCAAACATGGATCGCCACACCTCATCGGTAATAATCCAGTTAAAAATTCCGGTCGGATTAAAAACTTCAGAAACGGAAAGACTTAATAATCCGGCATTGACAAAATAGGCAGCCAGTATTCCCAGGGCGATGGAGAACTGGTAAAATGCTACCAGTCGTCCACGGATTCCTGCAGGAGCAATTTCGGCGATATATACCGGGCAGATCAGGGACGCGACTCCAACACCAATGCCACCCGCAAGCCGATAAGCGATCAGGGTCTGGTGAGTGCCGGCCAGCATGCAGCCCAGAGCCGAAATCATGAAGAGAAAAGCTGCCAGCCACATCACCGGCTTCCGTCCGAACCGGTCGCTCAGGTAACCGGCAAAGGATACCCCGATAATGCATCCCACCAGGGCCGAACTGACAAACCAGCCTTCCGATACGGCATCAAGCGCAAACCTGGCCTTAACCAGGCTGATGGTTCCGGAAATCACAGCAGTGTCATAGCCAAAAAGAAATCCGCCTAAAGAGGCGACAAATGCAAGCAGGGGCAGGGAAGAGGAGCGAGTCATAGTTGCTGGTTGCTGGTTGCTGGTTACTTGTTGCCGGTTGCCGGGCTGTCCAGAAGTCACTTTGGTGGAGGGGGGATGCGGTCCCCGCTTTCGCGGGGATGACAACGCTCTTGTGATAACGCTGTTGCGATTGTCATCCTCGCGTA
>Ga0154558_1030_pt7 | contig 10465 bp, 6 predicted proteins | sample RifGroF2_FD_105701 | JGI IMG/M metagenome (GOLD analysis project Ga0154558, IMG submission 105701) | Bacteroidetes bacterium GWF2_49_14 | reverse complement strand
GTCCCCGGATGGCGGCGTTGCCAGCTTCCAGATCTCCTCCGACCGCATGGATACCCGTCAGTGGGACGATCCGGATACCGGCGAAAGCTGGCCTGTGATCTGGACTTTCGGCAATAATGTCGGACATGCCATGACCTTTGTGGGTTATAATGACTCCGTCAGGATCGACCTGAATAACGACATGCGCTATACGAATGACGTCGACATCAACAAGGACGGTGCCGTTGACATGCGCGACTGGGAAATCGGGGCACTGCTGGCCGTCAACAGCTGGGGACAGGGCTGGAACAAGGGCGGGAAATCATACGTCCTCTATAGCGTGGTAGCCCGCAATGGTAACGAGGGCGGCATCTGGGGACGGTCCGTTCATGTGGTCAAAGCTCTTAAGGAATATAATCCGCAGCTCACCATGAGGGTGGTAATGCGCCATGAACAGAAAAATAAGATAAGAATCCTTGCCGGTGTCTCCACCGATACATCCGCCATCCGGCCCAAAGAGATGCTGTCGTTCCCGATGTTCAGTTTCCAGGGCGACGAACTGCCCCTCCTTGACATGGAGAATACGGAGGACAGCAGCCGCTTTGAATTCGGGCTCGATATTTCACCCCTGCTCACAAACATCGATCCGGGAAAACCGGTTAAATTCTTCCTGGTTGTCGAGGAGAAAGATCTGATGAATGTGGCTGCCGGACAGATCGATGAGGTTTCGGTTATCCATTATGCAAACGAAACTTCCGAGATCCTCTCGCCGTCAAAAAACATCCCGCTTATTAATAATGGAACTACCTATGTATCAGTCATCCGTGACCTGAATTTCAGCCGGATGGAAGTGGAGAAACCCGTCGCCACCACCTTTGAGGCCGGCGAGAAGTTCACACTGAACCTGCAGGCAGCCGGCGGTATAGCGCCCTATCGCTGGGAGCTCGTGAACGATTATCAGGAAAAAAGTTTCACCCGCCTCTATGAGGTCATCCCAGGTGATACACTATCAAGCTCTGCTCATGAAAAGAGGTACAGCCGGATCGACCTCCCCTTCAGTTTTCCCTTTTTCGGGACCGATTACTCGGCTGTTTATGCCGATATTAACGGAGCCCTGCATTTTGAAAATGTTGACATCGCATACCCGTATATGATCATGGAGGAACTGGCATTCCGGGTCCGGAAAAGCATCGTGCCGCTGGGCGCCGATATCCAGATCAACGACCCCGAGGACGTCCTCATCTGCCGAAAAACCGATTCCGTGGTTACCGTTCAATGGCACGCTTCTGTGTATGTGGGACTTAAGCTCTATCCGGTATCGGTTTCAGTAAACCTGTACCCCGATGGAACCATCGAGTTCCTGTACGGCCAGCGCGCCATACCCCCACAGGGCGACTATGACTGGGAGGCCGGAATCTCCAACGGCGATGCACATTTTTTCAGATATGCCTCCATCAGCGGGACACGCCTCATCTTTGAAAACTACGGAATCCGTTTTTCCCCGGTTGATTATCCCGATGACCTCACGCTCACCGATACCGGCGTGCTCAGCGGGGTCGCCCGGGATACCGGCCATATCTGGAATATCAGGGTAAAAGCAACCGACAGCTACAATCAATCCCAGTATTCCTATATTCCCATCTCAACAGTCAACTGGGAAGAGGCCCGACTCCTGAGCCAGAATTTCCCCAACCCGTTCGACCGGTCAACCGCAATCTTCTTCCGCGTTCCGTCTGAACTTCCGGTCATCCTCGAGATCTGGGATTTCTCCGGCCGCAAAGTCAGGGAAATCGTAAATAAAACCTTGCTCGCAGGAGAATATACCTACTACTGGAACGCCAAAGACGAAAAAAACCGGGATGTCGGTCCCGGGCTTTATGTCTATCGTTTGAGGGTTGGCGAACGTAGCGAATCAGGCCGAATGGCGCTCATCAGGTAATTGACTCGCTGACGCTCGCTAATTGACTCGCTGACGCTCGCTAATTGGTTCGGCTAACGCCTCACTAATTGGCCTCCCTGCGGTCGGCTAAATAGCTCCCTGCGGTCGCAAATTGGTTCGCTGCGCTCACTAATTAGGCTCTGGCCCAATTAGCGCGAAGCGCCAATTAGTGAGGCGTTAGCCGAACCAATTTGCGACCGGAGGGAGCCAATTAGCCGACCAACGGGAGGTCATTTAACTGGCTTTGCGCGTAAACCTGACCTTCACCTGCTGCGCCGTCTGGTACATCACCGGCACCACAATCAGCGTCAGTACCGTGGAGAACAACAGCCCGAAGATGATGGCGTTGGCCATGGGTCCCCAGAATATCATGTTGTCACCGCCGAAGTAAATTCCAGGCTTCAATTCCGTAAAGAGTTTTACAATATCAATGTTAAGACCCGCAGCCAGCGGCAGCATACCCAGAATAGTAGTGAAGGCGGTCAGCAGAACCGGCCGCAGACGGGTTTTCCCGCCTTCAATGATGCATTCCCTGGATATGGCCTTTGGCAGCGCTGCGCCCTCTTCCAGCCCCATCTCTTCTCGCTTGCGCGCTTTCAGCAGGGTTATGTAATCGATCAGCACTATTCCGTTCTTAACCACAATACCCGCAAGGGATATGATTCCGATACCGGTCATGATAATGACGAAATCGAGCTTGAATATGGATAGGCCCAGGAACACCCCGATAACACTGAACACGATGGTGGTCAGGATAATCAGAGTTTTACCGAATGAATTGAACTGGGTAACCAGGATCACGAAAACCAGCGCCATAACCAGTAACATGGCCTGGATCATAAAGAGTGAGCTGCTTTCAGTCTGCTCCTGCTCCCCGGTGAAAGAGATTTTATAGCCTTCGGGAAGCGGCATGTCCTTGAACATCGCAATCAGCTGCCGGTTAATGGTGGTCGAGTTGTATCCGGCAATAACCCCGGAATATACCGTTACCACGCGCTCTACGTTCTTTCGGTTCACCGATCCGAAGGTGGTGCTGTATGTGAAATCAGCTACTGCTGAGATCGGAACCTGAACCATCTGGCCGCTGGCCATGTTTATCGATGTGATCTTCTGGTTGAGGAGGGCGCTGAGGTCATGCCGGTATGCATCTGCCAGGCGGATCTCGATCGGATACTCTTCCTCGCCAACTTTAAAGTCGGAGATCTCCTTTCCGAACAAAGCCGTACGGATGGTTGAAGCAATCACCAGGGTGGACAGGCCATAACGCTGGGCCTTTTCACGGTTAATTCGTACCTGGAGTTCGGGCTTGCCGAGTTCAATATCGGTTTTTAAACCCTCAATACCCTGAATTCCAGAATTTTCTATTTTATTGATCACCGAATCGGAATAGGCCAGCAGCATATCAAACTGCTTTCCGGATATCTCAATGTTGACGGGATTACCCGTAGGCGGACCCGACTCATTTTTCTCCAGGAAGAAGTTTACCCCCGGATACTGCCCAACAAAGGCGTCGCTGAGTTGCCTGAGGAGATCAGAAGTTTTTACGCCATTCCGATACTCATAATCCACAAAATTGATCGAGACCATTGCCCGGTGCGGAGTTTCGCCGGTGGCAAACTCATTGTCGCGGCGAACGCCTGTTCCTACCGAGGTCAACAGCGATTTTACCAGGCCCATGTTGGGTCCCAGTACCTCTTTGATCCTGTTTTCCATCACCTGGGATACCGAATCGGTAACGGCTATATCCGTTCCAAGCGGCAGCTCGGCGTGTAAATTAACCATGGATGGCTCATTCAGCGGGAATAGTCGGGTTTCACCATGACGGGCGCCAAACATACCCAGACTGAAGACCAGCAGGAGCACGACGCCTCCGATAATCCAGTAAGGTTTTCTGCCGCCCAGACTGAACCGGATGAAGCGATCGTAGAAATTCTCCAGTCTGATCAGGAATACCTCCTGGAACCAGTAAGCCATCCGTTTCATAAACAATTGGTGGGCAATTATCAGGATTACTCCCAGCATCAGGAAGTTGGCTATCCACATTACATCGATAAAGTAAAGGATCGCTGCCACAAAGGTCAGAATGGCGGCTGTAATGTAAGCCCTGCGCTGCGCATGCGGCTTTTCATGGGTGTGCTCACCTTTGTCAATACTGGAGATCAGTACCGGCGAAATAAAGAGGGCAACGAACAGGGAAGCACCCAGTGTGATCAGCAGCGTGATCGGCATATATTTCATGAACTCCCCCATCATCCCTCCCCAGAACATCAGCGGCAGAAAAGCCACAATGGTTGTCAGGGTAGAGGTAATGATCGGCCAGGCAATCTCCCCGGTTCCCAGCTTCGCCGCCTCAAAATTGCTGTAGCCCCGGTCCCGGTATCGCTGGATCACCTCCACCACCACAATGGCATCGTCCACCAGCATACCGAGCGCGATGATCAGCGAGAACAGAACGATCATGTTGATCTGGGCACCCTGGAGGTTCAGTACAACGAAAGTGATCAGCAGGGAGAGCGGAATCGCCAGACCTACAATAACCGCGCTTCTCAATCCCAGGAACAGGAACAGGATCGTGATAACCAGGATCATCCCGATCAGGATGCTGTTTTCGAGCTCACTGAGCTGGCGCTTGATCCCCTCCGATTGGTCCCACGTATAGTCAACCCGAAGGTCGGAGGGCACAGCCCCTTCATTTTTGGCCTTGTCTACCAGGGCAAATGTCTGCTCCGTAGCGGATATCAGGTTTTCTCCTGATTTTTTAATCACGTTTAGCGTAACAACCGGGTTTCCATCCAGACGGGCAGCCGATTTCTTATCGCCAAAACCATCGGTAACCGTCGCAATATCCCTCAGATACACGGTAAGGGTCGGGTCCTGCTTAATGACAATATTCCGGATCTCATCAATGGATTCAAACTCACCGATGGTCCTCACAGTCCGCTGGGTATTCCCGATTTTGATCTCTCCGCCGCCCATCGACATGTTCTCCATCCGTATGATGTTCTCAACCGTGCTGAACGCAATGCCCAGCGACTCCATCCGGGCAAGGTCAATCTCTACCAGGATCTTGCGGTCTTCAACTCCGCTGATGTCAACCTTGGAAACCTCATTGATCCGCTCCAGCTCATCTTTCAGATATTCGGCGTAATTCTTCAGCTCTGCCGAACTGTACTCACCCGAAAGGTTTACGTTCAGGATCGGCAGGGAATTGAAATCAAAATTCTGCGCAATCGGATCCGAAATCATGTCATTCGGCAATTCCGCCCTGGCCTTGTCAATGGCATCCTTTACCTCAACCAGCGCCTTCTTGATGTCGACATTGGTCTGGAACTCGACAAAAATCATTGAAAAGTCCTGCAATGAGTTGGATTTCAATGTTTTAATCCCAGTCACAGCCTGCAGTTCATTCTCCAGCGGCCGTGAGATCAGATTTTCAATATCCTCCGGCGAGTTCCCCGGGTAAACGGTCTGAACAAAAACGGTTGGATAGTTGATCTCGGGGAAAAGCTCCTTCGGCATCGTCACATAGGAGAGGATGCCGAAGACTATCAGCATGGCTACGATCAGGTAGACAGTACTCTTATTTTTTAGTGCCAGGGTGGTTAGCTTAAACTCCCTGTGCGTGGATTTTTTCTGGTCTTCCATATTGTATGAATTCCCTTGGTTTTATCTGATTACCAGGTAATCAGCGTTCCGTTTTTAATCTGATTATAACCGAGGCTCACGATCATGTCGCTGTCGGTCAGCCCCTCTTTTACTACGGTATCCACACCGTCCGAGCTGCCGGTTGTGATATAGGTCTTTTTCGCAGTCCCTGAATTCCCCGATCCCAGGGCAACAAATACATAGGAACCGCCAACATCCTGACGGATCATGCTGGTTGGAACCACAATGGCCCGGGGCTGGTTATCGGTCCTGATTTTCAGGCTGGCCAGCATGTTCGGCTTGATCTCTCCCCTGCTGTTTTGCAGCTCGACCCGGATCGGGAAGGTGCGGCTCAGCGGATTGATTATATTGCTGGTAAAGGCGATCGGAACCGTTTTGGTAACGCCGGGAAGGTTCGGGAACTCAACCATAACCGTGTCTCCTTTGCGGACCGTGGCCAGGAAGGATTCCGAAACCTCGGTGTTGATATAGAGCCTGTCGAGGTTAACCAGGTCAATGATTCCGCGACCCGGGGTAGCCAGTTCACCCACCTTGACCATTACTTTTTCAATTCTTCCTTCAAAAGGAGCTACGATCCTGGTCATCTCCATCTGGGAGCTGAGGGTTTCCCGTGTACGCTCCATGGATTCCTTCCGGTTTTTTATTTCCAGATATTGCATCTCCGAACCTACCCCCTGATCCCATAGCTCTTTCTGCTTAATGTAGAGTGTCACAACCATTTCGTAGCTTTTGTCCAGTTCAGCCAGGCTGTTCTTCATCACTTTTGAATCGAGGTTCAGCAAAACCTGACCCTTTTTCACCCACTGACCCTCCTTAACGGGAATCGATTCAATCTTGCCGTTCATCTCGGGGGAGATGGAGGCGGTTTTAACCGCCTCTACGTTGCCGCTGGAAATGATGTAGTCGGCAAAATCCTTGCGGCTGACAGCACTAATGGCCACTTTCACGGTTTTCTCCACTTTTTCGGGCTGCAGGGTAACCAGCTCGGCCTCCAGGGTCTCAAGTTTCTGGGAAAGCGCTGCAATCTCGGTGCGGGTTTTGCCAATCTCGGCGCTAACCGTATCGGCCGTCCTTTTAGGCTGGCAGGAAGCCAGGGAGAGGATCAGTACTACTATCGGAATAATTACTTTTTTCATTTTTGATTCTTTAGAGTTTAAAGCTGGTTGTACATCTTTTGTAATTCTATCTTCTTGGTAAAAAGATCCATCATCGCCCCCAGGTACGTGCCCTGTGCCTGAAGAAGCTGGTTGTAAGTCTGATTCAGGTCGGTGGTTGAGGCAACTCCTGCCTTGTACCGGATCTGGTCCTTGGTGTAGATTTTCCGTGCAAGGTCGAAATTGTCTCGCTTGTTGCGGAAAGTTTCAATTGATACCTCAAAGTTATTGCGGGCGGTGAGGGTGCCCAGCGACAGGCTCTCTTCCACCTGGCGCTTGGTGTTGATCGATTTCTCGTAGTTCAGGTTAGCCTGCTGGACCTTGTAATATCGTTTGCCGGAACTAAATATCGGAATTCCAACGTTAACCCCGAAAATTGTGGTGGGAAACCATTTCTGATCAAAGCTGAAGAAATTGAAAGCGTTCCGCTGGGCATTTTCGGACTGTGATAAAAAAGCCGATACGGTCGGCTGATATTCCGTTTGGGCCAGCTTTATCTGCAGCCTGGAGAGATTCTGCTGGGCATCTATCATGCGGTAGGTCACGTTGTTGCGCAGGTCATACTCCTGGGCCAGCAAACCTGCCGGATCTGTCGCCATCAGTAGAATATCCAGGTTGTCGGTCAGCCGGATTTCATCCTTGAAAGTGAGTCCCATGTTGAATTTCAGCAGGGAATATGCATTCCTGATCTGGTTGGCGGCATTGAGCTGGTTGGTTTTCAGGTCGGACAGCAGGAGCGACAGCTTGTCGACATCGGTCTCCTGCATAAACCCGGTTCCCTGCATCGCCTTCGAGTCTTTCACAAGGAGTTCCATCGTGGAGATGGTCTCCTTCATCAGCTCCTGGTTCTTCCCGGCCACCAGGCAGAGAATATAGGCCGATGTGATCGCCTGTTTGACATCGAGCTTTACCTGCTCAAGCTGCAGGTTCGACATCTCACGTGCCACCTTCGACATCTTCAACCCTACGAAATAGGATCCGCTGTAAACCAGCTGACTCAGCTGAGCCTGAACGCTGGCGTTGTTCTTGGTACCGAACTGAATCTCCATGAACTCACCGGGCTGTCCGCCGAAAAATTCGGCCGGGATCAGCTGGGTTGCCAGGTTGATGAAGTTGGTGTAGCCGATGGTCGCCTCGGCCTGGGGTAAACCCTGGGCAAGGGTTTCTCGGATCTTCTTGTCGGCAAGGGCAATATCGATCACCGCATTCTTCGACTGAAAATTATGCAGAACCGCATAATCCTGAGCCTGCTTTAAGCTAAACTCCTGTACCTGAGATACTACCGATCCATAAAACAGGAAGGGCAAAAGAAATACAAAAGCCATCTTTCTGATCATTCTCATATCCATTGTGTTTTTAAATTTTCATTTAGAATTTTTATACCTTTTTCGTTAGCGATACCGTGGAGGTGATAGATAAAGATCTCCCGCATCACCTGTCCGGAATCTATGTCGTTAAGAATGAATGAGTCATGTGAAAACCGATACTCCATCCGTGTCATGTGGAGCTTGGAGATAATATCGATATTCATTTCCTTCCGGTAGAGCCCCTGCTCCTGGCCTTTCTCCAGGTTTTTCCGGATCGCTTCATGCATCCGGCGTCTCTGCCCCTCCATGAGCTCGGTGAAAAGTGAGGGATAATACTTCCTGAGGTCATATAAAAGGGTGGGGTTCAGTTCTTTAACCATTCCGGTCATGTACTTGTTAACCTCCATCAACTCCTCGATGGCTGTGAGACCGGAATTCGCGATGGCTTCAAGTTTATCCCCGTGAAACTTATAGACCATCTGCATCACATGCTTCACCAGCTCGGATTTATCCTCGATGCATTCGTACAGGGTTTTTTTGGAGATTCCCAGCTCGTGCGACACATCGTCCATGGTCACGCTCTTGATTCCGAACTTGTTATAAAGTTCGAAAACCTTGACAAAGAAATTATTATGTTTTTCGTCCATAGTTTACAGCACCAATCAGGGTGCAAATATAAACTATAGTACAATTGGAAACTAAAAAAGTTTACAAAGTTTTTCATTATTTTATCATGATCCCCGGGCTGAAGGTCCCCCTCACTCGTCTGGGCTATACTCATGGGGGTGGGACAAAATGGGGGTGGGACAAACGGCCCCGGGCTTCAGCCCGGGGTTACTGATGTCTGTCGAAGACGTTTATCTAATCATTCCCAAGATTCTTACCATGCAAAATATCAGTCACTTGCCTTATTCAATAACTCTTCGCAGCAAGGTAGAAGGTTACTCATCAGTAACCCCGGCCTTCAGGCCGGGGATTTTGTCCCAGCCCCTTACTGATGTCTGTCGAGGCATCAAACTGGAAAAATCAAAAAAAGCAGAAGAGAATTCTCCATTTGACTCATGAGAATGCATCTATATATAAAAACAGAAGCTATGTCACATGTAAAGAATTATGTTCATTGTGTTTGGGGTACCAAGGCGAGGTATCCCTTTTTTAACGAAACCAACACGCGGGATATTATGAAGCATATCCAGGCGAATGCACGGGACAAGGAAATCTGGATTGATCATCTGAATGCAAATCAGGATCATATCCATTGTCTTATATCATTGCGGCAGGATCAAACACTGGCGGATGTGATAAAACAGATTAAGGGAGAGTCATCACACTGGATCAACCAGAATATTCCAATGGCCAGGAAGTTCAGTTGGGCAGCGAACTACTATGCCTCTTCAGTGAGCATTAAGATGATCCCTATTGTTCGGCAATACATTCAAAATCAAGAAGTTCATCATAACACAAAAACCTGGGCCCAGGAAGAAAAGGAATATCAGCTGATGATCAGTAAACTTCTTAAACCCTTTCAGTGGGGCCGGTAGACATCAGTAACCCCGGCCTTCAGGCCGGGGGTTCTATACCACCCCCTGGGCGCTGCGCAAGCAGCGATGGGGTTTACCGTACCCTGAACAAATCTTTCTGCGGCTGCCTTTTTACATTCAGCTTCCAGATCAGGTCGGCGACGGGGAAAATGAAGAAGCGGTTGGCGGGAAGCGCGGTAAAGGTCTGTTCCGGATAGGTGCCGTAGCCCATTTTGTAGCCGATGAGGGCGGCGAACTTGTTGCTTTTGTTCCAGATGAAATACCCTTTATGCTCGATCGCCCAGCCATTAAACCAGCCCGATGAATAGAAAAACAGGTCGGCCATGGCATTGAAATCCTTATAAATATTTACGTCATACTGGGCTCCGGCATACCAGAGCAATTTTTTATTGAGGGTGGTTGACCGGAGATAAAGCAGGCGATAAAAGGGTTTCGCCGTGATGGCCGGCAGGGTGCTGTCGCCCCAGGCTTTCAGGCTGAACTCAAACCCGGCGCGCGCCGTGATCAGCATCTCCGTTGCAAGCTGTTTAGTCACGATCCCTTCGTTCCGGAAATTGAACACATAAGGGATCTCGTGCTGCGACCGTATGGCGCTTTCATCCCATGGCAGGTAAGCCAATGTTCGTATCAGCTGGGTAGGTATACTGAAAGCATGACGGCTGGCAACACCCCAACTGCCGTCGAGCCAGCTGTATTTAAAGGAAACATTAGGCGCCAGGGTCAGTCCGAGCAGCGGCTGAGCCGATATCTCCAGTTTATCCGTCGCCCCGATCTGGAACGGGTGAATAATCCCGAACTCCTGCTGGCCCATCGGCAGCGTCCGTGAAGTGCCGTACCGCCAGAGGGTTTTCTGGGCGGGGAGGAGTATCGCACTGAGCG
>Ga0154558_1119_pt1 | contig 10587 bp, 5 predicted proteins | sample RifGroF2_FD_105701 | JGI IMG/M metagenome (GOLD analysis project Ga0154558, IMG submission 105701) | Bacteroidetes bacterium GWF2_49_14 | reverse complement strand
CTTGCCCCGAAACTCCTCATGGGTGGCGATCCAGTACAGGTCGTAGCTTACCAGTGTGCAGGGAATCAGACCGAAGCAGGCATAAGAGACCGCACGGCCGTCGACATCGGCAAAAATGAACTCATAGCCGCTTTCCGGGCCCTTATCCAGGCGCTCCTGAACCAGCTCAACCGCCACGTCAACCTCATCATCGCGGAAAAAGCCGGTAGAGCGTACCATCTCGCGGACAGCCTCAATATCACTGGCTTTTACTTCGGTTCTCAATACCGGATCAGTTTTTAGATTCATAGGTCGTTCAGGATTCGTTCGATGATTTGGGTAAAGGTATAACCGCTGCGCAATGCCGCATTGTACAATCCGGAATCGGGTGATATGCAGGGATTTGCATTGATCTCCAGTACAAAGGGGCGGTTGTTCCGGTCGACCCGGAAGTCAACCCGCACATACCCCCTGAGGTTAAAGGCTTCCCAGCAGTTGTAGCAGAGGGATTTCAGCTCGCTGAGAAGGGGCTGGTCCGACTCCGAAAAGTCGAAATTCCGTACCGTATTTTTGTACTCAAAGGTATTTTCATCCCATTTGGCGGCATACCCGACAATCTCCGGCTTTCCTTCCGGGAAATTCTGAAAGAGGATTTCGGCTGGCCAAAGAACCTCCGGGCCGGTGGGGCTTCCAACCACAGAAAGATTAAACTCGCGCCCTTCGATATACTCTTCGATGAAAAAATGAGTGCCCCACTTTTCGCGGAATTTCGACAGGACCGACGGGTCGGCACCCGGAAACACGTTTTCATCGTTAATTCCGACTGAGGCATCCTCCCTCGACGGCTTTACCATGTAGGTACGTGCGGGATCGAGTTTCTTAACCTCATCGGAACCAAACCACTGCGGAGTCGGAATGCCTTGTCCGGCCAGGATTTTCTTGGCCAGCGGCTTCTGGGTGGTGAGAAACAGCGCATCCGACGGGTTTCCGGTAAACGGTACCTGAATGCTTTCGAGCAGGGCCGGCACAAAATATACAAGCCCACCGTTGTTGTTGAGGCTCTCCACCAGGTTAAATGCGATGGCATGGGGTTCTGATTCCATCCGTTTTACCAAAGGTCCAAGATCGAGACCGATAAACTCCCGGTCATGCGGCAGGCCCATTTCATCCAGGCTTTTCTCAACCGCTTCCACCTGATCGATGACGTCGAGTTCATCCGGAGCCGGATTCTCCGATAGCTTGTTGATCAGTATGATGACTTTTTTTTTCATGGCCTGATTTTTTGAATGGCTGAATCCATGATTCGCCGGATCAGCTCATCAAAATCAATATGGTTCATGCGGCTGAGCATGGGGAGATCGGAATAGACCGGATTCATCCCGGCGAGTGGGTTTACCTCGATAAAGTTCGGGACACCGGCCGAATCATGTCGAAGATCGACCCGGCCGCCATCCTCACAGCCCAATACGAGCCATGCTGCCAGTGCTACCTCTTCGCATTCCCTCGCAACCCGGCCGTGGGCCAGGGTGTAAGTGCACCGTACTTCCCAGTCCTCCTTGTTTACATAGGAATAGACCCCCTGTTCGGCTTCGTTGGTGAGATGAATTTCCATGACGCCCGTGCATTCTGCCTTCGCCCCGGTTCCCGTGATGCCTACCGTAAACTCCCGGCCGCTGAGATAGGATTCAACCAGCACCGGCTGATTGAACCGTTCCAGCAGAAACAGGCACTGCTCCTTTAATTCCGATGTGTTCCGCACCACGGATTTTCCCGATATGCCTTTGCCGGTACCTTCAGCAACCGGTTTAACGAACAGCGGGTAGGAGAGGTTGATCCTGTCGATATCTGCTGTTTCCTTCACCACTGCAAAAGGAGCCGTTGGAATGCCGGCATCCCGGATGATCCGCTTGGTCATCCCTTTGTCGAGGGTCAGTGAAAGGACCAGAGGGTTCGAAAATACATAAGGTATCCGGTAGGCATCGAGCAGGGCAGGGACCTGCGCTTCGCGGCCAATGCCGTAGAATCCTTCGCAAATGTTGAAGACCATATCCCAGCGCTTACCGGATGCCAGGGCGCTGATCAGGCTTCTGAGATGACCGATCCGTTCGGTAGTATGGCCGAGCCTATGCAGGGACTCTTCGATGGCGATGATGGTTTCAATCTTGTCGAATTCAGCGGCATCTTCCTCGCTGAAACCCATGCTGAGGTAATCATCGCGCAAATCATAGGTTAATCCGATGATCATGCGTGCAGAACTAGATATAATCAGGAAATCGGAATGTTTTGTTCTCGTAGTTACGAAGGATCAGGTCATTGCCTTCCCTTCCCACCACGTAATCCGGCAAGATCGGAATTTTCCCGCCACCTCCCGGGGCATCGATTACATAGTGCGGTACGGCATAACCTGAAGTATGACCCCGCAGATTGCGGATGATCTCCAGTCCGGTTTCAACGGGAGTGCGGAAGTGGGAGGATCCGGGTATGGGATCGCACTGATAGAGGTAGTAAGGGCGTACCCTTACTTTCAGCAGTTCGTGTGTGAGTTTCTTGAAAATCCCCGGCTCATCATTGATCCCTTTAAGCAGAACCGTCTGGCTGCCAAGAGGAATACCGGCATCGGCGAGGCGGTTGCAGGCTTCTGAAACCTCTGGAGTCAGCTCGTCAGGATGCGTGAAATGTATGCTGATAAACAGCGGATGATACTTTTTGAGCATGTTTACAAGGTCGCGGGTGATGCGCTGCGGCAGCACAACCGGAACTTTGGTCCCTATGCGGAGAATCTCTACGTGCGGGATGGCCCGTAGCCTGGACAACAGGTATTCGATCCGACTGTCCGAAAGGGTAAGCGGATCACCGCCGGAGAGCAGAACATCCCGAACTTCGGTGTGCTGGCGGATATATTCAATGGCAATATCCCATTCAGCCTGGCTGGAGTGTGCCTTTTCCTGCAGTGAAACCATGTGCGTCCGGGTGCAGTACCTGCAGTAGGCTGAACAAAAGTTGGTCACAAGAAAAAGTACACGGTCAGGATATCGGTGTACAATATGAGGAACCGGACTATGATTTGTTTCGCTCAGCGGATCTTCGGCTTCCCCCGGCGAAACGTTCAGCTCCTGTACCACGGGGATCACCGTTCTGCGCAAGGCCTGCAGCGGATTGTCGGGATCCAGGAGGCTGGCGTAATACGGAGTTATCCGGATCGGAAGGTGTACACCCGATTCGCGGATGGCCGATTCATCAGCAGAGAGTCCCAGGAAGGAGTTCAGTTGTTCTACTGACGTAAAACTATTCCTTACCTGCCATTGCCAGTTGTTCCAGTCGTGAAGGCTGGAACCCGGGAAATGTTTCGACAGGAACTCTACGGATCTTACACTTATTGTAAAAGCGGTATTTTTGGAGGTCTGATTCTGGGGGGGGACCAGGAGCCCTTGAAAGGCCAAACTACTCGGAGGTTCCAGGCTGGCTGGTTCTTCCGGCTCGCCTTGTTGTGGAAAAACTTCTTCCTTTTTCATTAATAAGCGTTGAGCTGTTCTGATTTTCTAAGCTAAGTGGCTGATTATCAATTAATTGCAAGCATTCTAGAAGTATCTGTATGATAGAGCGATTTTATTGATTTTTTTAATGATTAATACCCGTACTAGTACGGATTTTAATACCGTGATATGAACAGTATATTTCCATAAAGGAGACGAAAGTTCATACTGCCTTATTATTTGATCAATCGCGCAAGTGGGGCACCTGACTTTCTGTTAGCATCTTTTATTTTGACCTCCGGGAAAATCGCAAAACCGATATTTACGACTCCTCCGGACTCTACTAACAGGCTTTCTTTCTGTTATCAGGTTAACATCCTCAAAATCGTTATTTTAAAAAGGCCCACGTGAGGGGAAGGCCCACTCTTATTTAGAATGAGTTTAGATAAGAAACACATGGTTCAGATCTCTGGCCAGCGAATCCGGTTGTTTCAGAGCTTGTTTCCCCCTTTGCTATTTATTCAATCTATCTTGCTGATTGAATGGGTGTTTAAATAAATTTATCCTGCACCAAAATGAACCCCTTCATGAAAAGATTTACCCTTCCTTTCCAATTTAGATTAACATTTTCCAGACGAATTCCGATCTGGATTATTACCCTCCTGTCAGTCCTTTGGCTGTTCCCTGAGAAGAGCCGTGCCCAGACCATGCAGGATGTCGTTCCGATTCTGGAATGCATCGAAGACCTGGGCGGTGGCATATTCAAAGCTAATTTCGGATATTTCAATCCGAATTATACCACAATCACCGTTGAGCCGGAACACAGTCAGCTGATGTACATCGGCAGTGAAAGTGACCATGAGGAGGATGAAGATGATAACAATGAAAAAAAGGATACGGTAAACAATCAGTTTGGACCAGGCCGCCATGGATATGTTTTCAGTAAGGAATTCAAGGCAGGTGATCGATTGGTCTGGCGTATCGAGTTCGAAGATGGCAACAAGGTTGAGGTCAGGGCTTCCTCATCGTCAGCCTTGTGCACGGGACAGGGGTACGTCATACCCTATTATTACCCGCCAGAGGGGGGGCGGCTTGAAATTTCGGTTATCGGACCGGAACTAACCTCCCTATACGGTAAGTACCTGGCTACCGGTACCGCCGAATCCGATGACATATTCCAGATCAGTGACACCGGTGACCGGGTTTTCACACAAATTATAACAAATGCAGGTCAGTTTCAGGCGGTCAGCGATCTATTAGTTTTACCAGGCTACGATATCGGGCTGATCAGTTCCAGTCCGTCTACTCTAACCATTACGGGTTTCTTCCCGATAAACAATCTATTAAATCTTAATAACCACTCCGACCTGATCAATTATGCCAGACCGGTTTATACGGCGATAAATAACAGCGGGTTAACCACTTCCCAGGGAGATAAGGCAATCGGTGCCGATTTTGTCAGGGGAGGGTACGATTTGGAAGGGCTCGGGGTAAAAATCGGGGTTATTTCAAATAGTTACAACACCCTTGATAGGGCCGACAGCGATGTGTCATCGGGTGACCTGCCCCAGGGGGTAGTGGTATTAAAGGATTACCTGGGCCGCGCTTCGGATGAGGGGCGCGCCATGATGCAAATTATTCATGACATCGCACCGAAAGCAGAACTCTATTTCAGGACCGGTTTCAACAGTCCTGAAGATTTTGCGCTGGGCGTGGATGAACTGCGGCTGGCAGGCTGTGATATCATAGTAGATGATGTAACCTTTGTTACGGAACCTTTTTTTACCGACGGACAGGTGGCGAGGGCCGTGGATGCTGCTGCAGCCCAAGGCGTTTCATATTTCACATCCGCAGGCAATTTCGGTAACAGATCTTATGAAGGGACCTTTTCGAATGGAGGAACCCAGGCAGGAATCAGCGGTGCTGCGCATAATTTCGGCGGTGGCGATCTGCTCCAGAAAATTTCACTTCCTGCCGGAACCTATACAGTTGTATTACAGTGGGATGAAGATGCACCTGCTCAAACGGACCTGGATATTTACCTTTCGGACGGTACCGGCAGTAACCTGCTGGGCTTTAACCGGAACAATATCGGAGGGGATCCTGTTGAAGTTCTTCCGTTTATTGTGCAGGGCCAGTCCATTGAAAGCAATATTGTCATTTCGAGGACCTCGGGCAATAATGTCCGGTTTAAGTATATCGTTTTCAGGGGCTCGATGAATATCCTTGAGTACAATTCAGGCTCCTCCACCATCGTCGGCCATGCAAATGCCCTGGGTGCGATGTCGGTGGGAGCCGTGTTGTTCACCAATACACCCGCTTATGGGGTGGGAGTACCAACAATTGCGAGTTTCTCCTCGGTGGGGGGAACCGTCATCAGGGGCGAAGCTACAGCGAGACCAAAGCCCGATTTTACGGCACCGAACGGGGTTAATACCACCGTTGACATGGGCGGACAGAACATCGACGGGGATGTATTTCCTAATTTCTTCGGAACATCAGCTTCCGCTCCGCATGCCGCCGGCATCGCTGCATTGATTATCGAAGCCAAAAGGAAATACATGAGCCAGTTAACGGTAACTCCACAGGAGATCCGGTCGCTCCTGCAAACATCCGCCATCGACATGGATCAGGCCGGATTTGATTATTCCACCGGTTATGGCTTCATGCAGGTCGGATCAGCCCTTTCAACCTTTGCAGCACCGAAACCCTTTGTCACCAGCTGGAGCTATCCGGCCGGATCGACCGGGACCGGGCCATTTACGCTGACAGTTAACGGAGACTTCTTTACCGACGGTTCAGAGATCCTTTTCAGGACCGAACCGCTGACCGGAGGTACAGAAACAACCAGCAGCAGCCTGCTATCCGGAACCATTCCGCCCTTCTTCGGCAACCCTGCGATACAGGTTTACACACAACCCATTTCTTCATCGGGAATTGACGGCGGTCTGTCCAACTCATTCTCATTATTTGATATTCCGAAAGTCGCTGTGATTGTTGAAGCGGCCAACCGGTCCAAGAAATTCGGGGAGAATTTGCCGACTTTTGGGCTCGTGGTAACCGCAGGGGAAAATCGCATTGAAAACCCTGACACGACCCAGCTGAACAGCCTGGGTCTATCAGGGTTGCAGTATTATACCAATGCAACGGCATCAAGCGATGTCGGCATCTATGTGATAAGGCCGGTTCTGTCGCAGCCGATTGAAATTGGGTATACGGAGCTGTATACATATAATTTTGAGACTTTTACGGCTGGCGAGACCGAATATAGCGGATTCAGCCAGGTTGAAGGCTCAGGCGCCCTGATGGTTGAGAAGATGCCGCTGGTTATTACGCCTGATCCGGTAACTCTCACCTATGGCCAGGATCTTGCCGGGACGGATATAACTTTTCAATACGCTTTTGACGGATCAAATCTGGGAGTCGACCTGAACAGTCTGCTCACGTCTGAACATCAGGACAAACTAACATCCGGTATCGCCCTTGTCAACGGGATTCCGCTGGTAAACGGGATACCGTTGGTGAATGGAATCCCGCTGGTTAACGGAATCCCGCTGGTTAACGGAACCGCCGTGGTTAATGGCGTCACCGTTTCAGTCACGGAGACCGGTGAAGTTTACATTAACGGGGTTCTTGCTGAAGCCGGCATTCCGCTCGTAAACGGAATTCCGCTTGTAAACGGAATTCCACTGGTCAACGGGCCGGACATCACTGCAGGGATTGCCCTGGTAAACAGCACTTCCATTACCGTTGTCAACGGAATGATTACCCGGATTGATGAGTTGGATGTCGATGGAATCCCGCTGGTCAATGGGATTCCATTGGTTAACGGCATCGCCCTGGTCAATGGAATTCAGATAGAGGTTAACGCAACCGGTACCTATGTAAATGGTGAAAAAGTTGCCGACGGAATTGCTCTGGTCAACGGAATTCCGCTCGTAAACGGGATTCCTCTGGTAAACAGCGCCAGTATCATGAATGGCACAGGGCTGGTGAATAACATTGAATATCAGGTTGAAAACGGGATACCACTGGTCAATGCGACCGGGATTCCCCTGGTCAACGGCATTCCGCTGGTGAATGGAATCCCGCTTGTTAATGATACTCAGGTAACAAACGGAATTGCCCTGGTCAATCAGGGATCTCTTGATTTTGTAAGTCTGGAGAATATGAGTCTCCTGGCCACCAACGGTATTCCGCTGGTTAACGGAATTGCTCTTGTCAACACCACATCGTCCAATATCGAGGCATTATCAGTGGTCAATGCCGCCAACGACATGAATTCGGCTGAGATCACGATGGAATTTGGTATTCCGCTGGTTAATGGCATACCGTTGGTTAACGGGATCGCACTGGTTAATGGAATTGCCCTGGTGAATGGTATTGCGCTGGTTAACGGTATCCCTCTCGTCAACACATTCCCGCAAACCAACGGGATCGCGCTTGTCAATGGGATTCCCCTGGTTAACGGCTTTGACGAAACCAGCAACACTAAAACTTTGATATTATTTGATGCAGAAACCCTTGAGGGGGGGGTAGAACCGGTTTTTGGACCGATCAACCTGGTTACCGGTAATACCGCCGGTCAGCACTGGATCATCCCCGGAGGATTCTTCTCTGAAAACTTTGACATCACGTATGGTTTAGGTATCCTGACCATAGGAAAAGCAACCCAGACTATTGACTTTCAGCCGGTTTCAAGTAAAACCTACGGGGACCCGGACTTTGATCTGATCGCTTCCTCGACCTCCGGCCTGGATGTATGGTTGACATCTGACAATACACCCACACTCAAGGTCACGGGGAGCAGGGCTTCAGTTGGAACACCCGGCACGGCAATTTTATCAGCTCTGCAGAACGGAAATGCCAATTTCCTGGCAGCCAATCCGGTTCAGCAAACGATAGGGGTATCCGCTGCCCTGCTTACGATCCAGGGTCATGATTATTCCAAACAATACATGGATCCCGATCCTGATTTCGATTACACGATAATTGCCGGAAGCCTCAAGGGGACCGATCTCCTGGAAGGATCATTAACCCGGGTGCCGGGAGAAAATGCAGGGGAGTATCCGATAGATATGGGAACCCTGACTGCTGGCACTAATTACTCCCTGACCTACGTAGCCGGATTACTTACAATAACTCAGGCTCCATTAGTTTTGAAAGCTGATGACAAGTCCATGAATTACGGAAGTCCGGAGCCGGTTTACACGTTTACCTGGACGGGCTTCAAGGGGACAGATACACCTCTGAGCGTATTTGGTGCAGTACCGGCTACGGCAACGCTTGACCGTGCAATCACCGGACTCGGTTCCTATTCCATCATTCCTTCAGCAGGTTCGGCAATCAACTATTCCGTGACACCGGTGCCGGGTATTCTGACTGTCAACGCATGTGAATCAGAAGCAAAAAAAATCAGGGTATATCTTGACTGCGTTAAACCTCTCACCAAATCCACCTGGGCATATGAGGCAAGGTTCAGATATTATAATGATAATCCGTATACAGTCAATATTATAGCGGGCAGTGACAACTACCTTCGGTCAGAAGGCCGTTACGACGGGACCATTCCTCCACAGGTATTCCTGCCGGGGCAAGGCACCTTTACCGTACGCTTTGATGGGAAGAAACTGATCTGGACCGTCAGAAGTTTTGATTCTGATCATAAAACCTCAGTCGCTACCGAAGCCAGCTCGAAATCCAAGAGGTGTCCTAAATCCGGGGAACTGGATGATCCGGCAGGTGGATTCCTGAGCGACGAGATAAAGGTCTATCCGAACCCGGCAACTGACCGCGTGATCATAACCTTGACAGAAGAGCCTGTGAAAGGTACAGTCCGGATTATTGACATGCTCGGGAAAATCCAGGATACTCCTTTAACATGGAGGGGAGCAGCCGGCCTTGAAGTGGATTTGACCGGAAAGCAGCCAGGTATCTATTTTATCCAGATATACCTGGATGGCGAGTATCAGCGGTTTAAGGTGGTTAAGCAGTAATATAAAATTAATAATTAGTAATTATCAGTAAGACTATCAGGATTATAGGGTGCCTTTTCCTGTTCGCTCCGGTATTCTTTTTTGGGCGATTGCAAGCCCAGAATGCCGGAGCGAACAGTTTGCGGCAGAAGCTGGCAACCTCGCTGCAGGATACTAATCGCATTAATATCCTGAATGAACTGGGCCGGGAGCTGAGCCGGACCGAACCGCCTGAAGCGCTGTCATACAGCCTTCAGGCGGTCGGATTATCGGAGAAGCTGGGTTTCAGCAAGGGATTGGCCCTGGCACATAAAAATGCCGGATTGGCCAATTATTACATTGGGTCTTATGCGGAAACGATCAACCACTGGACCACGTCCAGGCTGGCGTTCGAGTCGATTGGCGACAAGGCAGGGGTTGCCAATATTCTCACCAATATGGGAGCTGTATACAGCAATTTCGGTGAGGACAGCAAGGCCCTCGACCTGTATTTCGAAGCCCAGAAGGCAGCCGGCGAAATGGGCGATTCACTCCGGCTGGTGACGACCATGATCAATATCGGACTGATTTATTTGAAAAAGGATGCAACACTTGCGAAGGCCAGGGATATTTATCTGGACGCCCTGCCCATTGCCTTGGCAATCAGGGATAATGATGCGATCGGTACCGCTGCCGTCAACCTGGGAGAAGCGTATTTTAAGCTCGGTAATGATTCTGTTGCCCTTGAATATTTTTTTCAATCACTTGCAGCCTTTGAGCGCTCTAATTCCGGAAATGTTCCGTATACGCTCACCAATATCGGAAGGGTTTATTCCCACCAGAAAAAATATACCGAGGCGCTGATCAATCAGGAGAGGGCGCTTAAAATTGCCGGGGACCTGGATGCCAGACCTGATATGGTTATGGCATTGCTGGGTCTTGCCGACACTTATAAAAGAATGGGGGACTTGAAGCCAGCCATTGAGCGATTTGAAAAAGCGAAGGAAATTGCCCGCGATATCGGAGCCAACTTTGAAATCCGTGACGCCTATCAGGGGCTTTCTGAATCCTTTGCCGAAGTGTCGGATTACTATCAGGCTTACACCTATCAGAAATTGCTTGCCGATATTAAGGATACCATTAACCGGAGTTCAAATGATAATGTGATCCTCCGGCAGCAG
>Ga0154558_1103_pt1 | contig 11163 bp, 7 predicted proteins | sample RifGroF2_FD_105701 | JGI IMG/M metagenome (GOLD analysis project Ga0154558, IMG submission 105701) | Bacteroidetes bacterium GWF2_49_14 | reverse complement strand
GGCCATGGGTGTCGCAACCGTGCGAGGGCGAGGTTCCGTCGGAGATCGATTTCCCGGCCAGCCTGCCATTCGGCATGGCACCCAAAACCTTGCCGAAATAGATATGGCAGGTGGTGGAAAGCATGTTCAGGTGGAAAGTTTCGCCCTTTGTGTTGGGCTTGCCATCAATGGCTTTATAAAGATCCTCATAAACGCGCACGGCAATGTTATCGGCATAATCATCATCGTTGCCAAAGAACGGTGTACGATTCAGGATAAATTGGCGCAGCTTCTCCTCGCCGGCGAAGTTTTTAGCAACGGCGACGAGAATTGCATCCATTGTATGTGTCTTATTCTCAAACACATGCTTTTTAAGAACAGAAAGGCTGTCGGTAACCGTGCCCAAACCTGTGCACTGAATGTAATTGGTGTTATACCGCGGGCCGCCATCATAATAGTCCTTCCCTTTCGCGATACAGTCGTCGATGACCACCGACAGAAACGTAGCCGGGGCATTCTTCGCAAACATCCGGTCGATATAATTGCTAACCCTGATTTTAGTTTCGGTGATAAAATTCAGCTGTTTCAGGAAAGCCTGATAGAGCTCCTCATAATCCCTGAAATCCCTTGGATCGCCGCAGTCGATACCTGCGCGCTTTCCGGTCACCGGGTCGATCCCACGGTTCAGCGTGATTTCCAGCACTTTCGGAACATTGAGGTATCCGGTCAGCAGAAAAGCTTCCTTGCCGAAAGCACCCACCTCGATACATCCTGAGCAACCGCCCTCACGGGCATCCTTAATGGTTTTACCCATACCCACCATTTCCATGACATAGACATCGGGATTAAAAACCGATGGGTATCCATGTCCCTGGCGGATTACGCGGCAGGCGGCATTCAGGAATTTATCCGGAGTTTTTGAGCTGATATGCACGGAGTTGCCGGGCTGAAGGACATGGAGTTCCTCAACAACCTCCAGGAGTAGGTAGGAAACCTCACTAACCCCGTCGGAGCCATCGGATTTCACACCCCCGATATTGATGTTGGTGAAGTCATTGTAGGTGCCGCTCTCCCGTGCAGTAATGCCCACTTTCGGGGGTGCCGGATGGTTGTTCACCTTGATCCAGAAGCAGGAAACCAGCTCCTTGGCCTCATCGCGGGTTAATGTTCCGGTACCGGTTTCCCTCTCGTAAAACGGGGCCAGGTGCTGATCAAAGTGCCCCGGGTTCATGGCATCCCAACCGTTCAGTTCGGTGATGGTTCCCAGATGGATGAACCAGTACATCTGGATGGCTTCCCGGAAAGTGCGCGGGGCATGGGCAGGAACCCACCGGCACACCTCGGCAATTTTCAGCAGTTCGGCTTTCCGCTGCGGATCCTTTTCGCTTTTCGCCAGTTCTTCGGCTTTTTCGGCGTGACGGGTGCCGAAAACGATGATCGCGTCGCAGGAGATATCCATGGCCTTTAGCTGCTCGGCCTTATCGGTAGCCTCCGGATCGTTCATGTAATCAAGCGAATCCAGATGGGCTTTAATATCATTCTTGAAATCCAGCATCCCCTTCACATAGATCTTTCCATCAAGCACGGTGTGCCCCGGTGCCCGCTGCTCCATGAATTCGGTAAAAACCCCGGCTTCATAAGCCTGCCGCCACTCTTCCGGTACATGGCTGAAGATTCGCTCCCGCATGGTTCGTCCTTCCCAATAGGGAATCACCTCTTTCTCATATATCCCGATATCTTTCGGATCCACACGGTAGTGCTGCTGGTCGCGGCTATTGAGCACCTCGAAATCCTCCACGGAATGGCAGTTCAGTTCCGGGAAAGTAGGCACCGCCTTTGGTTTTGGTCCGCGCTCCCCTACAATAAGCTCGTCATCACCAATATAGATCTCCTTTTTACTGCAATGATCCAGGAATTGCAGAGCCCGCATCATCGGGACTGAATACTTGCCGTTGTTTTCCTTGTAAAAGGCGGTCTGATGAAGAGCCCTTTCAATGGTGATCGAGGGCTCGGTTTCCACGCTGAGCTTTCGCAGACGCTGGATGCGCGGATTCATGCCGGGACCGATGGCATTGGGATGGGGCTGGTAGAAGTTGCCTTCGGCGTTGGGTTTGCGCTCGGGACTATTTGATGAGGTCATGGTAAAAAAGGTTGTGAAGGTAGAGAAGGTTGAGAAGGTTGAGTAGGGAAGAAGGGCGCTGCCTTCAATCGTAAATCGTAAATCGTAAATGTGTTCCGTCGGTCGTCCGTCATCGGTCGTCCGTCGTCAACCGCCTAAAGCATCAGGCAGTTAAACAGGCATCGGTATGCCTTCAGGAGGGTGCTGTGTGCGCGGGGGTACATGTTGGGAACAAAGGTAATACAGAAGTGGCGGATATGTATGTCCCTGAAGAGAAAAGTTTCCGTTTGCCGGTTAAGAGGAGGTTGCCGGTTGCCAGTTACCAGTTGCCGGTTAGGTCGCCAGAACTGTCATTCCGGTGAAAGCCGGAATCCCCCGCACCCCCACACCCACACTCACACTCACCCCCACTTCAACCACTTCCTTATAATTTTTCCGCGGATGCTTCGTAGGGGCGACCCTTGCGGTCGCCCTCTATCAACAGGATGCCATCGCTGTGGCCCTTACCATTTGCATGGCGACCGCAAGGGTCGCCCCTACCAAACATTAATCTTACCACAAGGTGGGTGTGGGTGTGAGTGTGGGTGTGAGTGTGGGATTGTGGATGGAGAACCGGCGAAGACGCATATATGCGTCTCTACAATTTTTCCTATCTTTCCCACATTAAACAAATTGCTAAAACAATATGAAAAGATTAACCTCCCTTCTTTTAGGTATTTCCCTGATGTTCAGCATATCAGCGAAGGCTGATGAGGGCATGTGGCTGTTGCCGCTGATCCAGAAACTGAATATCGGAAAAATGACCGAACTCGGGCTGCAGCTGACAGCTGAGGACATTTACAGTGTCAACCACTCTTCGGTGAAAGATGCCATCGTAATTTTCGGCGGCGGATGCACCGGTGAAATCGTTTCCCCCCAGGGGCTTCTGTTCACCAATCACCATTGCGGCTACGGTTCAATACAGTCACACTCAACGGTTGAACATGATTATCTGACCGATGGTTTCTGGGCCATGAGCAAGTCGGAAGAGCTTGCCACACCGGGACTATCCGTCACTTTCCTCGATTACCTGACCGATGTTACGGACAGGGTCCTTGCCAAGGTTAACGACGGCATGAGCGAAGCCGACCGGGCCAATGCAATCCGCGAAGAATCGCAGAAAATATCAGCCGAAATTAAAGGCGATGCCTTTCATTTCGCACGTGTTGTCTCCTATTATGGGGGCAACAAATTCTATTTGCTGGTTTACACTCGCTATGCCGATGTTCGCCTGGTTGGCGCACCACCGAGCTCAGTGGGAAAATTCGGTGCCGATACCGACAACTGGATGTGGCCCCGCCAGACCGGCGACTTCTCCATTTTCCGCGTATATATGTCACCTGACGGCAATCCGGCCAACTATTCACCTGAAAATGTACCGCTGAAACCCAAGCATTACCTGCCGGTTTCCGTTAAAGGCGTAAAAGAGGGTGATTTCTCCATGATCCTCGGGTACCCGGGCCGAACCACCCGCTACATGACTTCTTTCGAAGTTGAAGATGTCCTCCAGTACCTGCATCCCAACAGGATTAAGATCCGTGGCGCAAAACAGGAAATCATGCTCGCTGATATGCTCGCTGATCCTAAAGTACGTATTCAATATTCTTCAAAATACTCAGGATCAACCAACTACTACAAATTCTCCATCGGTCAGGCTGCCAGTCTGAAAAGAATGAAAATTGCCGATCAGAAACGTGCCTTGGAAGATCAATTTACCAAATGGACCGCACAGGATCCGGCTCTCCAAAAAAAATTCGGTGAAGCACTAGGCCTCATTAAAAATTCGATCGAAGGCCGTGCAATCGGAAACAGCGTAAGCCAGTATTATCAGGAGTGCTTCGGCGGTTCCGAAATTCTCGGCATGGCTGGTCAGTTCGGCGGTATGGTGTCAGGAATCCTGACTGGTGAAAAAGATCCGGCTAAGGCTAAGGAATCGACTGCCAAATTGAAAGCCGGCCTCGATGGCTTCTTTAAGAACTACAACATGCCCACCGACCAGAAGATTACAGCCGCTATGTTCGAGATGTTCTCCAAGGATGTTGAAGATCAGTATAAACCCGATGTTTACGACCTGATCAATAAAAAATTCAAGGGCTCTGGAGTTGAATTCTCCAAAAAAATGTTCGAGACCTCGATCTTCTGTGACCGGGCGAAACTTGAAGCATTCCTGGATAATCCGAGCCAGAAGGTACTGGACAAGGACCTGGCTTACATCGCCTCCAAATCCATCAGCAAAAAATCAGGCGAAATCAGGAGCGATCTCGGCAAATTCCAGGCAGACCTGGCCAAAGGTCAGCGCTTGTGGATCGACGGCCTGATGGCAATGCAGAAAGACCGCACATTCTATCCGGATGCAAACAGCACCATGAGGCTGACTTACGGAAACATCAAAGCCTATGATCCGATGGATGCCGTTCATTATAAGTACTATACAACCCTCGACGGCGTAATGCAGAAAGAAGATCCGAACAACTGGGAATTCGTTGTGCCGGCCAAACTGAAAGATCTTTACAATGCCAAGGATTACGGCATTTACGGTGAAGGCGGCGTCATGAAAATCGGTTTCATTTCCAATAATGATATCACCGGCGGTAACTCAGGATCACCCGTCCTGAACGCCAAGGGCGAACTGATCGGCCTGGCTTTCGACGGCAACTGGGAAGCCATGAGCGGTGATATCGCATTTGAACCCGATTACCAGCGTACAATCAGTGTTGACGTCCGTTACGTATTGTTCATCATGGACAAATATGCTGGGGCGAAGCACCTGGTGGATGAGCTGACGCTGGCGTATTAAGGCACAAGGCACAAGGCGCAAGGCACAAGGCGCCTTGTGCCTTGCGCCTTTTTATCTATTTTTGCACCATGAATCTCAGCTTCGTCGATATCATTTCCGCCTTCATGGTCCTCTTTGCCGTAATCGATATTACCGGCAGCATTCCGATCATTCTCAGCATCAAAAATAAAGGTGGGGTGATCAAGGCCGGGCAGGCAACTATTGTTTCCTTTCTTGTCCTGCTGGCATTTCTGTTCGTCGGGGAAAAGATCCTCGGGCTGTTCGGGATTGATGTATCTTCCTTTGCCATTGCGGGTTCCTTCATCATTTTCTTCCTAGCTCTCGAAATGCTTATGGGCCATGAGTTCTTCAAGAATGACAGTCCGGAGTCGGCCTCCATCGTTCCCATCGCCTTTCCGCTCATCGCCGGTGCAGGTTCCATCACCACCCTGATCTCCCTCCGATCCCAGTACGACCACATCAACATTATCATCGCCCTGACCCTAAACATGGCCGTGGTTTACCTGGTACTACGCGGCACCCACTGGTTCGAGCGTATACTCGGCCCGACCGGGCTCATGATACTCAAGAAGTTCTTCGGGATTATTTTGCTGGCTATCGCAATTAAACTCTTTGTGGCGAATACGGGGATAAAGATTGGGGCATAGGGGCACAGGGGCTCAAGGGCATGGGGGCATGGGGGTTTAGGGACGGCGGTGAGCCAATTCCACAACACAGACAATTTCACTGAGCTTAATGATTCCCGGGTGATTGTATCCGTCAATCACGTCTATTCGGGTAAGGTTCCCGGAGGTATCCGGTTTTGGGGTTTGGCAGGAAAGGACGGTTACTGCCATGAAAAAACTCCGAAAAATTTGCGCATATCCATGGTTTCTGGTTGGTGGTATTCCTGATAAATTTAACGGATTTGCCGGATGATAACAATAACATCCGGATCCATCGGGACGGGGGGGGACCGGTGCGGGGTGGGACATGGGCGCCCACCGGGCGCGGGGGGCGGTACGTAATGATACACGGGCGCACGCGGCGCGCGGGGAGTCAGGTACGGGATGGAAACACGGGCGCACGCGGTGCGCCCCTACGGGAACAATGGCGGGTGCGAACCAATTCAACCAATTCAACCAATTCAACCAATTCAACCAATTCAACCAATTCAACATTTCAACATTTCAACATTTCCACCCATCTTTGCCCCATGCACATCACCATTCATACCGACGGCGCGGCACGGGGAAATCCGGGACCGGGGGGATACGGAGTCGTACTGCAGGCGCCGGGCGGGCAGCGGAAGGAGCTCTCAGGCGGATACCGGCTCACAACCAACAACCGCATGGAGTTGCTGGCTGTGATCATCGGGCTGGAAACGCTGAAGATTCAGGGCAGCGAGGTTACCATTTATACCGATTCGCGCTATGTGGCTGATGCCGTGGAGAAAGGCTGGGTGTTCACCTGGGCCAAAAATCAGTTCAAAAAGAAAAAGAATCCTGATCTCTGGAAACGGTTCCTCGCCATCTACCCCAAACACCGGGTCCGGTTTATCTGGATAAAAGGCCATGCCAACCATCCGGAGAATGAACGGTGCGATCAGCTGGCGGTTGAAGCCTCATTCGTAAATGCGCTGCCCGCGGATACTGTTTATGAGGCTGAACAGGCTTCAGAAGCAGGAAAACTTTTATAACTTTCCGACCACATTCACAAACGCGACAATAAATAAGAAATACCATGAATTTCAACCGGATCAATAACATTACCGGATGGATAATTTTTGCCATCGCATCACTGGTTTACCTGCTCACCATCGAGCCGACTGCCTCCTTCTGGGATTGCGGTGAGTTCATAGCCACGGCCAAGAACATGGAGATCGGGCATCCTCCCGGAGCCTCCTTCTGGATGCTTGTGAGCAAGTTTTTCTCGCTTTTTGCCTTTGGGAACGTAGCGGGAATTGCGAAAATGATGAATGTTCTTTCAGCACTTGCATCGGGATTTACCATCCTTTTCCTCTTCTGGTCGATCACACACCTTGCACGGAAGTTCTTTGCCAAGGGCATCGAAATGGCTAAAGGTGAACTGTATGCAATCATGGGCGCCGGGATCGTGGGAGCACTTACCTACACCTTTACCGACTCCTTCTGGTTCAGCGCAGTTGAGGCTGAAGTTTATGCCATGTCATCTCTTTTTACCGCCGCTGTTTTCTGGGCTATCCTGAAATGGGAAAACGTGGCCGACGAACCGCGAAGCGACCGGTGGCTGATCCTGATCGCCTACCTGATGGGGATCTCCATCGGTGTGCACATCCTGAACCTGCTGGCTCTCCCGGCAATAGTCCTGGTATACTATTTCAAACGCCACCCGGTTACCCGCAAAGGTATCTTTTACGCCGTGGCAGGTTCCTTCCTGTTGCTGGCAATCCTTCTTTACGGAGTCATCCAGCTTACCATCAAGGCAGCCTCCTGGTTTGAACTTTTCTTTATCAACACGATCGGGCTGCCGTATAATAGCGGGGTCCTGATTTTCATCCTCCTGTTGATCGGAGCCCTTGTTTACGCTCTGATGTGGTCGCAGAAAAAAGGCAAGGTCATGTGGAACACCATCTTCCTCATGCTTACCTTCATCATAATCGGCTATTCGTCGATCATCGTCCTCCCGATCCGGTCGGCAGCCAATCCGCCTCTCGATGAAAACAATCCCGATAACACACTTAGCCTGCTTTCGTATGTTAACCGGGAAGTCTACGGTCAGCGCCCTCTGCTTTACGGGGAGTATTTCAATGCTCCGATGGAGGACATCAAGGATGGCAAAAACTTCTATTACAAGAAAGACGGCAAGTATGCGGTGTCTGACAAGCGCACCGAATACATTTATAATAAAAAGTTCATGACTATTTTCCCGCGCATGTACAACGCGCAGGAACCAAAATATGCCGAAGCCTACAAGGAATGGGGGAAAATCAAGGGGAAACCCGTCAAGATTCAAAATCCTGAAGGCGAATATGAAATACGGAACGTTCCTACTTTTGGGGAGAACCTCCGTTTCTTCTTCCGCTATCAGCTGGGGCACATGTATTTCCGGTATTTCATGTGGAATTTTTCGGGTCGTCAGAGCGATGAACAGGGGTACGGAAATATTTCCACCGGCAACTGGATCACAGGAATCAAGTTCCTCGATGCCATGCGGTTAGGACCACAGGATGACCTGCCGAAATCCATGACGGAAAATAAGGGCCGTAACAAATACTTCATGCTTCCGCTGATTCTGGGACTCATCGGGGCCTGGTTCTATTTCAAGCGGCATAATCTCGGCTTTTGGACCGTTACGCTTCTCTTCATCATGACCGGAGCGATGATCATCGTTTACCTGAACGAGGTGCCCGTCACGCCAAGGGAAAGGGATTATGTCTATGTCGGTTCTTTTTATGCCTTCGCAATGTTTATCGGGATCGGAGTTCTTTATCTGTATGAGATCCTGAAGAAGAAACTGCAGCCGCATGTGGCGGCCATTGCGGTAACCGGAGTTTGCGTCCTGGCCGTTCCGGTGGTATTGGCAACCCAGAACTGGGATGACCACGATCGTTCGGGTCGCTATACCGCGCATGATTTTGCCTATAATTACCTTATCGGATTAGATAAGAATGCGCTGATCTTCACCAATGGTGACAATGATACCTTCCCGCTCTGGTACATGCAGGAGGTTGAAGGCGTCCGCACTGACGTGAGGGTCTGCTGCATGCCTTTTCTGCCGCAGGATTGGTATATCGACCAACTAAAACGGACCTATTATGAATCAAAGGCCCTGCCCCTGTCGATGGGGTTTGAGCAGTACCGGCAGGGAAAACGTGGATATGTTCCGATATTGGATGAGGTTAAGCAGCCCTATGACCTGAAGGAGCTGGTGGAATATGCGCTCAGCGACAAGCCCGGTGCCCTGAGAACCTCCTCAACCGGAAGGCAGTTCAATGTGATCCCGGCTTCAACGTGGGTGCTGCCGGTTAATAAAGAACAGGTCCTGCAAAACGGTACGGTTGCGCCGGGAAGGGAAGCCCAGATTGACTCCGCCATCATATGGACCATGGGACAGCAGCAGGTTTACAAGGATGAACTTGTGATTCTCGATATCCTGGCTCACAATAACTGGGAACGCCCGATGTACTATACCACTCCGGGCCAGAGCGGATCGGTTAAGCTCGATAATTACCTGGAACTGCAGGGTCTGAGCTACCGGTTAATTCCTGTTAAAGGCGACAAGCAGTCGGCGATGAAGGGCATGGTTAATACCGACATCATGTATGAGAACCTGATGAATAAATTCAAGTATACCAACCTGAACAACCCGAAAGTATACCAGGATGAGACTTGCCGGCGGATGTTGCAGAATATGAAAAACAATTTCAATCGTTTGGCAGGCGCCCTGCTTGATGAAGGGAAAACCGAAAAAGCCAATGCCGTGCTGAATAAGCTCGACCAGGCAATGCCGGTTGGCAATATGGGCTATACCTATCTGGATATTGAAAACGCCGAACTTTGGTATCGTGCCGGAAATTCTGCCAAAGGGCTGGACGCAGTGAAATTCGCTTTTGAGAATGTCAGGAACAATATGACCTATTACCTGAGCCTGCCGGCCAACCTGATCAACTCAGTGAACTCCGATATTTCGAACGTAATGAATTATGAACTTCCGCAGCTCATGCGGATTTCACAGGACTATAAGGAGGACGCACTGTACAAGGAGATCGAAGCCCGGTACAATGAATACTATTCACGGTATGTAGGCAAAGTGGGAAAACCCAGGTAATCTGTCAGGATGAATCGGATCTACCTATTTTTTCTGCTGACATCCGCAGGCCTGGCAGGATGCAATTCCAACCGCCTGCAGCCGGATCAATCGAGGTTATCAGGCACGATTACACCTGCTATATCAGGCTTTGTAACGGTTGCAGCCGGATCGGTCCTTGACAGCGCGAAGATCGGAAGAAACGGGAATTTCAGTCTGGATCTGGAATTGGCTGAACCCACAAAGGTACTGGTTTTCTTCGGGAAGCAGATCACAAACGTGCTTCTGGAACCCGGGAAGGATCTCATTATTAAACTGAATCCCGCAACATTTCCCGACAATATCACGTATGAGGGCGCCCTCGGTCCGGTTAACCGGTACCTGAGTCTCGCGAACCGGCTGGATCAGCAGACCCGGCTGGATCCTGCAAAGTTGTTTGCCATGCTTCCTGCCGATTTTATCCGGGTTACCGACTCGATCAAACGGCTCAAGATTACCCTGCTGGAAGAATTTGCAGCAAAATACAAAGAGATTGATCCTGAGTTTACCCGGCGTACAAAATCGGAATTTGAGTTCTCCTGGGCAGATCAGCGGATTCAGTACCCCGACAGGCACCTGCTGGCAACCGGCATTTTTCCCGAGCTTCCGGCCGGATATCACCCGGATTATCTGAATAACTTACGCCTGAACCGGGCTGAAAATCTTTCCAGCATTGTTTTCAAGGAATTCATAATGAATTATCTGGACTACAAACAGGAAGTCTATCTGGAGGAAAATCCCAAAACCCGGGAGCTGATATTTCCCGAATCAATTGCGCGATTCCGGGTTATTCACCGGGAATTCACCGATCCGCAGGTGCTCGACCTGCTGATTTTCCAGGCGATGAATGCACATCTTTCCAACTACGGTACCGCATATCTTGAATCGTTTATCACGGACTTCCGGATCACCTGCAAGAATCCCGACTATGTTAAGACCATCGAGACGCTTGTAACCAATCTGGAGACATTATCGGGCGGAAAGTCTGCCCCGGATTTTACCGCCTATACGATTGACGGGAAAAAAGTTAAGATCAGTGATTATTTCGGCAAGGTTCTTTATATCGGATTCTGGTCTTCCTGGTCGGAATGGAGCCTTCTTGAAATCCCGAGCTTTGAGCAGATCCGAAGGGAATTTGAAGGCCGTGATATCACTTTTATCATGGTTTCCCTTGATTTTGAGAAAGATAAAAACAAATGGGCCGCCACCGTCGAGCAAAACAATCTCGGAGGCATTCAGCTCATTCAAGATCACAAATCCACTGTTCTGCAGGAGAAATATTTCCTGACCGAGTTTCCCCGCTACTTTCTGATCGGCAAAGACGGAAAGATCATCAGCGTTTTTGCGCCGAGGCCGGTGGAGAATGTGCGGGAGACACTACGCAAAATAATTGGCCTCGCTCCGCTCGGCTAATTGGCTCCCT
>Ga0154558_1010_pt3 | contig 11383 bp, 13 predicted proteins | sample RifGroF2_FD_105701 | JGI IMG/M metagenome (GOLD analysis project Ga0154558, IMG submission 105701) | Bacteroidetes bacterium GWF2_49_14 | reverse complement strand
CCAACTGATCAAGATCCGCCTTAACGGCTCCTACGATATCCCTGGCACCGGCCAGGGCGTATAATGCACGGGCATAACGTGAAGCTATACGACTGTCATTCATGTTATTAATTCAATTTCAGGTCGTGAAGCTGATCCTTAATGAGGCTCTCTTGCTCCTTACGGTCTTTCAGTTGTTTACGAAGGATCTTTTCGGCAATTTCGACAGACAGTGAGGCTACCTGGTCGCGAATCTCACTCACCGCCTGAAGCTTTTCACTCTCAATGTGCCGGCGTGCCTGTTCCAGTAGTTTCACAGTTTCCTGTGAGGCTTCATCACGCGCCCTGTCTATCATCTGTTCTTTTATCCTACGGGCCTCTTCCATGAGTTTTTCCCTCTCCATGCGGGCCTCATGCATCATCTCTTCGTGACTTCCCTTGAGGCGGGCCATCTCTTCCCGTGCCATTTCGGCAGACTGCAGGGCATTCTCGATTGACTGCTCCCTTTCCTTCAGCATTTTCATGATTGGGCCCCAGGCATATTTCCGCAGTATGAAAAAGACTACGGAGAAGGCCAGAACCATCCAGAAAATTGTACCGTAATCAGGTGATATTAGTCCCATAATCTTTGTTTTTCAAAAAAGTTGCAGCCCCATTGAGACGGGGCTGCAACGGGTTTAAGCAAGAAATACGATCAACAGGCAGACGATCATGGCGAAAAAGGCAGCTCCTTCAACCAATGCGGAAGCAAGGATCATATTAGTCCTGATGTCGCCCAATGCTTCGGGTTGACGTGCAATGGCTTCCATTGCCTTGTTCCCGATCTGCCCGATACCGATACCGGCGCCAATCGCAGCCAGTCCGGCTCCCAGTGCAGCACCCATCTGGGCCATAGCCGGATTGGATACTACTTCCTGTAACATGACTAAGATAAAACTTAACATAGTTTATAATTATTAAATGAAGAATCTAATGGTGCTCCTCCTTTGCCATGCCAAAATAGATGGCAGAAAGGAGGGTGAAAACATACGCCTGAATAAAACAGACCAGCAACTCGAGGAACAACATAAAAATGTAGAAGGTAATCGAAATGACCGAAGACCCGTATCCTGCGATCCAGGAAAGCTGGCCGAAGATGAAAATCAGGACAATAAAACTCAGCGCAATAAAATGCCCTGCCAGCATGTTGGCAAAAAGTCGGATACAGAGAACCAGGGGCTTGATGAACACGCCAAGTAATTCAATAAAGGGCATCAATGGAATCGGGAATTTAAGCCACCAGGGGACACCCGGTGCATTAAAGATATGAATCCAGTATTTGCGGTCGGTTGAAAATGTGGTAATGATGAAGGTTGCCAGGGCCAATATCCCGGTTATTGCAACGTTTCCTGTCACATTTGCGCCTCCGGGTGGTATCGGGATAACACCCAGCAAGTTGTTGAACAGGATAAAGAAAAAAACCGTCAGCAGAAAAGGCATGAATTTTTCGTACCGTTTGTCGCCGATCGACGGTTTGGCGATGTCATCACGGACAAAAAGGATCACGGGCTCCAGGAGGCTTTGCAATCCGGAAGGGGCCCTGGTGCTGTTTTTAAGGTATTTGCGTGCGACTGGCAGAAAAATGAGCAGGATAAAAATCATGCTTACAAGCATGGCGGTTACCGTTTTGGTAATGGACAGGTCGATCGGCCGGACAGTACCGGAGCCTTCGGCACCTTTCCTGTCAGTCAGCACAATTTTACCTTCATTGTCTTCGCCTTCCCCTGCAATTCTGTACCCTTTCCAGGTTTCATGGCCATGGTGAAAACGTGAAGAGAAAAAAACATCAAGACCTTTTTCTTTGGTATAAAGGATCACTGGAAGGGGAATGCTTACATGCGTTTTTCCGGCAGTCATGATATGCCATTCATAGGAGTCCATAACATGATCAAGGATAAACTTTCCGGGTTCGAATTTTGTCTTTTTGCCATCAGCGGAATCGTGTTGTTCCTTCGGAGCTGATCCGAAAAGGTGACCGGCAGTCAGCAGGGCTGCCACCAGAAAGCCAAATGATAAAATCCGTCTACTCATTCCTGTTCTTTTTCGCGAGGTACCAAAAGTATCATTTTTTTAATTTCCGGATTCTTTTCGGGCAGCGCGATTTAGGGCACCCGCTTCAAATATCATATAGGTGAGATAAATTACAAAAACTGATGCAAGAAAAGAGATTCCATTCTTTCGGTTTACCAGAATATAAACCAGCATGAATGTCATAATGATCAACATTTTTATTGATTTATATATCAGGTACCACGAATTAAATTTCTTCGGATCCTTTCTGACTGCGCGGGTCAGAAGGACCTGACCGGTAGCGGTTAATACTACCACAACAGCCAGGAAGAATGGCAGGATCCGGGGGTACATTTCAGGGATTATAAATCCGAACACGATCCAGATTGCAACTGCCAGGATGGTAGTCACCAAACCAATGGAAATCCAGTAGGATGACTCGACGTTCTTCATTTCATCAGGTCTTTAATCAGTAAATAGAGCATTGCCGCAAGTCCTCCTACAGAAAAGAGCAAAGTAAACAGCGGGAAGCCGGTATGAATCCATTTATCGAGTTGCCAGCCGATAAAAAATGCGGCCAGTATGACCGCAATCAGTTTAAAGCCCAGATTTGAATACCGGGCATAATCCCGCAGCAACCCTTTTTCTTTCCCGAGTTTACTTGGGGGGGAGAAGGATTTCTTTTCGTCTGGCATCGGTATCCCTGTCCATCCTGCAGTTCCCGCTAAAAACGGCACCGGGTTCAATTGCAAGTTTACTGGTGATAATCTCTCCGTTAACTTTGGCAGTAGCTTTCAGACTGACAAGCTCGCCGGCCTGGATATTTCCGTTGACCTCTCCCGAAACTTCAAGGTTTTGGCAAAATATGTCACCGGTAATCATGCCGGAAGCACCAATCACCACTTTGCCCTTGATGTTCATTTTTCCTTTCAGCTGACCGTCGATCCTGAACCCTGAATTGGAGTCAATGTCCCCGTTAACGGAGGTACCGGCTGATATCAGGTTAATTGCGTTGGTTGTTTCGATCTCCTTTGCCATATATCAAGATTTAATCAGGTAAATGTAAAAAAATCCGGATTATTAACAAAGTTTTAAACAGGATCGTATGCCCAGGTGAGGTATACGGATCCCCAGGTAAACCCGCCTCCAAAAGCTGCGAGAATAACGGGATCGCCTTTACGGAGCTGACCTTCAAATTCAGTCAATGCAAGTGGTATAGTTGCCGTGGTGGTATTGCCGTATTTCTGGATGTTGATCAATACCCTTGCCGGATCAAGTCCCATGCGACGGGCCACTGCCTCGATGATCCTCAGATTGGCCTGATGCGGAACCAGCCAGAGCTTATCGGCTGGAAGGTTATGCTTCTCCATCATTTCGAAGGAGATATCGGCCATTTTGGAAACGGCCATTTTGAAAACGGTCTGGCCGTCCTGATAAATATAGTGTTCCTTGGCGTCAACGGTTTCATGACTGGCCGGGCGTGCTGAACCTCCGGCTTTCATGTACAAATGCTTTCTTCCGGATCCGTCGGTATGCAACAGGTGGTCCTGGATTCCATATTCCTCATTGGGCTCGAGAAGGGCAACGCCGGCTGCATCACCGAAAAGGGGGCACGTATTCCTGTCGGTATAGTCGGTTATGGTCGACATTTTATCCGCACCGATGCAGAGTATTTTTTTGCAGGTTCCGGTTTCGATGAATTTCGATGCAACAGTAAGCATGTAAACAAATCCCGAGCAAGCAGCCAGCAAATCAAAACTGAAAGCGTTGCGGATTCCGCACTTATCGCTGATAATATTTGCCGTGGCAGGAAAAAGCATGTCAGGGGTAGCCGTGGCGCAGATCACCATGTCGATCTCATCGGGACTGATTCCCTTTTTGGCCAGCAGTTTTTTTACTGCAGGAACCGCCAGATCGGAGCTTCCCTTGGTGGGGTCCTTGAGAATGTGCCGCTCCCGGATACCCGTCCTGGTTACGATCCATTCATCAGTGGTGTCGACCATTCTCTCGAGGTCGGCATTGGTAAGTATATCCGGTGGCGTATAGGCCTCAACACCGGTTATGGCTGCGTACATTTTTTTCATGATTCGAAAGCCTTTTTAATTTTTTGGATCAACCCCGACTCGATAATTTCACGGTTCTTCAGAACCATGTTTTTAATTGCGACAGGGGTCGACATCCCGTGTCCGATAAGTACTGGCGACCCGATTCCCAGGATGGGGGTACCGCCCGAGTGCTCATAATTGAACCTTTCAAAGAAAGGGTGTTGCACCTTGAGTTTTCGGATCAGGTAATAAAAGGATTCTGCCTGTTTAAGCACCACGTTACCGGTGAACCCATCGCAAACCACCACGTCAGCCTTATCCGTAAACAAATCATTCCCTTCGATATTGCCGACAAAGTTAAAGTCGGTGGTATCTTTCATGGCCTGGTAAGTTGCTTTGGTCAGCAGGTTCCCTTTTTCTTCTTCCGATCCTATATTCATCAGGCCCACCTTTGGATTGTCGATGCCCATGACATATTGGGCAAACAGTGACCCCATGATCGCATACTGATACAGGACATCAGGCCTTGCATCGGGATTGAGCCCGACATCAAGCAGAAGAGTATATTCGTTTTCACCTTTTGGAATTGCAACTGCGATGCTCGGGCGAATAATTCCCGGTACCGACTTGATTGTGAACATGGCTCCGGCCATCATGGCACCGGTATTCCCGGCACTGCAGAAGCCGTCGAGCTTTCCGGCTGCAAGCATCTTGTAGCCGACGGACATGCTGGAATCTCTCTTCATGGAGAAGGATTTCACGGGATGGTCGCCCATCCCGATTACTTCCGTCGACGGCATAATATGAAAATTGCCGGGATCGAAATTCTCTTCCCGGCAAATAGCTTCAATGGCGTCACGGTCACCTATCAATACCAGCTCAACATCAGGCGGCAGTTCCTTGTATGCCAGAATTGCACCCTTGGTTGTGGCCTGGGGGGCAAAGTCGCCTCCCATTATATCCAGACCGATTCTCATGAATAGTTGTTTTCGTTAACCTGATCAGGCGGTAACTTCTTTCTCGATAGCCAGTTTACCACGATAGTGTCCGCATTCCGGACAAACGCGATGGTACTGTACCGTTGCTCCGCAATTTGAACAGGCTGACAGCTGAGCCGGGGTTGCCTTGTAATGGGTCCTCCGCTTATTTCTCCTCTGCTTTGATGTCCTGTGTTTAGGATTTGGCATGACCGTAATTATTAATGTTAAACACTCAAATTTTTCAATAGATCCATCATCTCCGGGTCGCACCCGGGCTTTCCCCCGCGCTTGTCGGGGTGTACCTTCCTCAGCGGAAGGCTTAAAACCACATATTCGAAGAGGTACTGTGAAACATCGATCTGGTACGCCTCAAAAGGAAGCCAAACCACATCGAACTCCTCCTCGTTGTTTCCGTGACCGAATTTTGCGTAGAGGGTAAAATCTCCGGCAACCGGTTGTTCATACTCCTCAAGGCATCGGTCGCAAGGCAGGGTAACGGTCCCGGACAGATGAATATCAAGCTGCAGCTGGCGTTCCTGCTTCAGGAGACTGATCCGTACCGATACCGTGGCCTTCTGAGCCTCGCTGTCGGGAAACAATGCAAAGAACTTATCAGTTAACTCGAATTCAAACAGATGCAACCCGTTCGAACAAGAGCCGAAAGGGATAATATATTCCGAAAACCGGTTCATACCACCTTCCAAAAATGTCCGGCAAAATTATAAACAATTTGTTAATAACCAAAATGCTATTTCTTCAGGACGATCCTGAAGGTTGTGCCCTTGTTAATCTCTGAGTTCCGGACGAAAATTTTCCCGTTGTGGTAATTTTCTATAATCCGCTTAACCAGTGATAATCCCAGGCCCCAACCACGGGGTTTGGTCGTATATCCAGGCTGGAAAATTACCTGGTAATTGGTTTTTTGAATTCCTTTTCCGGTATCGGTAATATCCAGATAGACCACCTGATTCTGGTCTCTAACAGAAATGTCGATCTGTCCGGATCCGTTCATGGCGTCGATGGCGTTCTTGCAGATGTTCTCAACCACCCATTCGAACAGGGTGAGGTTGAGCGGTACATAGAGTTCGTCCAGGTCTCCGAAATGCAAGTTGAACCTGACTTTTTCCGAGGTACGGCTCTGAAGGTACCTGACGGCTCCATCGAGAACCGACAGAAGATTCTCGGGCAGCAATACCGGTGCGGAACCGATTTTGGAGAACCGGTCCGCAATGGTTTCGAGCCTTCGCACATCCTTCTCAACCTCCCGGAGCACTTCGGGACCGGCCTGCTCCATTTTCAGCAGCTCAACCCAGGCCATCAGCGAGGAGATCGGAGTGCCCAGCTGATGGGCTGTCTCCTTCGACATACCTACCCACACCTGGTTTTGCTCCGCTCTCCGCGTGGAACTGAAGGCAAAATAGGCAAGGATGATGAAAATAAATACAATCCCCAGCTGTACGAACGGATAGAACTGTATCCGTGTGAGAATATAGGAATCCTTATAGTACAGATAATACTTGCTGTCTCCCTGGTTGATCTCAATGGGATCATGCTGGGCCTTCATTTTTGCCAGCTGGCGGTCGAGGTACTTTTGACTTTTGAGGCTCAGGTTGTTCAGATTCCTGGCGCCGTCGATCAATTGGTTGAGGGAATCATAAATCACCAGGTTGCGGGAGGTAAGCTTGTTGCCTTCCTGGTCAACTGTGAGAACCGGGATCGTATTGTTGTTCTTGACTATCTCCATCAGAAAATCGAAATAATCGCCGTTTTGCTCCGGCTCCACGATAGTCAACTGCCTCTGGGCTTCAGCCCAGGTTTCTATTTTGATCTGCTCTTCCCTTTCGAGTTTTTTCACCATCCCATTGGTGTACCAGGTGGTGGCAATCCCGATCACCAGCGCCCCGGCCACCAGGAAGAATTTCCAGCGTTGTTTGCGGGTATAAATATGCAAGGTAAAAAATTTAGGGGCTTAAGGACTTACGGGCATAAGGGCATGAGGGCCCGTATGCCCCTATGCCCTTATGCCCCTATGCCCTGAAACCCGGTTACAGGTTTAGCTAATATTAAGTAACGCCATCCTTTTCCGGGTTATTGTATCAGGGTGAACTTTTTTTTGATCAGTTCATCCCGATATTGTGCCATAGGGATGCCCGACAGGTTGAGGGAAACAATCCGGTCGGCAGGATGCGTACCCAGGCTATGGGTATAGGTTTTATCGTAATAGGGCAGCAGCAGCCGAACCACGCCGGCAAAATCATCTTCCTCAAGCTTCTGGAGGCACTCCTGGGTAACCAATCCACCCAGCCGGCGGGATATTTTTTGGATAGACCCTGCGAGGTGACTTTTGTCGAGTCCGGCATATTCATCAAGAATTATCTGTATCCTGATTTCTTCCGGCACTTCAATGCGGATCACGGGCGCGGATTTCATTGCCAGCACAAAGGGTTCCGGCATAAAAATGGAACCGATGCTGCGGCTTTCATCCTCGATCCAGATTAGATCATCGTCACTGAGAGCCTGAAGTGAGGCAAACAGCTCATTTTCAAATTGTTCATTGGTTGGCTGATTGCCCAGGCCGATGCCGCCGAATGCCGAGCCCCGATGGTTGGCAAGGCCTTCCAGGTCGACAACCTGTTCCCCGGCTGCTCTGAGTTGATTGAGCCATCGGGTCTTTCCGCTTCCAGTCTGGCCCCCAAGGACGACAAACCGTTTACCGGCGGTAAGGTTCTCCCGGATATGTGCGCGATATGCCTTATACCCTCCGGTCAGTATTGAAACCCTGAATCCGGCGGTTTCAAGCAGCCACCCCATCGATGCACTTCGCATCCCCCCCCTCCAGCAGTGGATCAGAATCTCTCCGCCGGGAGCCAGCCCGCGGGCAGTCTCAACAAAACCCCTCATCTTCGGGCCAACGATCTCCAGCCCGATATCCATCGCCTCAGTGCGGCTTCTCTGCTTGTAGGCAGTCCCAACCTGCGCCCTTTCCCGGTCATCGAATACCGGGAGGCTGAATGCGCCTGGAATATGCCCTGCCGTATATTCGGCCGGAGCCCTGACATCAATCACCGGTGTGTAAGCTGCCAGGGCAAGGAATTCAGATGTACTGATCTCCTTCACGCCTTATTCCGATTTGATGATCTGCTTGCTCCAGGTTGCAGGTCCGGCCTGAATCATAACAATATAGTTGCCGGCAGGCACCCTGTCACCCTGAACGCTGGTTCCGTTCCAGTCCAGCCTGACTTGCCTCCCCGGTGCTCCACTCTCTTCCTTCTCAAACAACAACTGACCCGATTGGTTGAAAATCCTCACCGTGACATTTTCCATACCGGCTAATCCGGCGAGGTCTATTTCGATGGTTATCCTGTCGGTAAAAGGATTGGGATAGAGATTAATGCATCCCGCAGAATCAAAAGGCATCGGGTCGGGTATTCCGGTGAGGCGCGACTCATCCTTGCAGGTTTTGCAAACCGCCACCGTATCACTCGGCTCCAGGCAAAGAAAAGCTGAATGAATCGAAAGTACCCGGTTGGTCAGGCTTTCATAGAGGATTTCCTGAGCTGATGTATTGGTTTGCGGTTCCGATTCCAGTTCGCTGATATATTTCCCATGCCACATCTTGGCGAGGCTGGTATCGGCATGGGCGATCTGGCTGGCCGGTATCTGCACCAACTTCGAGAAGGGCTGCGACTTGTACATCCCGGTGAGGTAAACTACAAATGGGGTGGATCCGTAGAATTTCCCGATCTGTGTTACCTGTTCGTTGACCGGGAAACCTTGTGAGCCGGACTGGCCGAACCGGCCATAACAGAATCCTTCTGCGGGTGCGGTATACATATCGAAGGCGGTAATCATTCCGTGGACGGAACTCAGCACCTTGTCAAAAACGGTCGGAAGATAGGTTTCCTGTCTGATATTCATATAATAACCGGTTGAAATCTTCGACAGGTTGACGTACAGGTATTCCTGTCCCATATAGTACCGGTTCCCTATATAATAATAGAGCGCATTGCGATCCTGGAAATCGGCTATATGAATCGGGTAGAGCGGATCCTGAAGCTTGCGAAGATCTTTGATCAGATTGTTGGCTTCCGTAAAATTCCCAAAATTGTCGGAACTTGATACCAGAACCATGGACCCAAGCCCTCCGGTATTCTTTATGAAATTAATTCCCTCAGATAGAACGCCTGGAAGGTTACTATAGGTTGAGGCCGCTGTGACCTTGCTGATGGCAAGGTTGATATTTTCGGCTGTCAGGGGAACCCATTCCGTGAATGCTTTTTCGATCTGAAGTCCGGAGTATATCAGGTTGAACCCGTCGCTGGAAGAATACTGGCTCAGCAGTTGCTCCTTAAGCATTGCCAGGACGCTGGCTTTGGAATAGGTCGAATTGCCGGTTTTGTAATCATAGACTACCAGGATGCGGTTACTGGCCTCCTGTTCGATATAATCCGACGGATTCAGCGAAAGCTGATAGTAACTTTCGGATTCTCCCTCATATACGCTTACATAACAATTGTTTACCACATCAGGCGTCATTTTCAGGAGAGGTCGTGTGTTCAGTTTTGCTGCCGGGATCATGGCTCTCAGGTAGGGGCCGAATTCCGCATCGGTCAGGGGAGAAAACGTGATTTCAGGGTCGGAAAAGCCTGGGATTCCGAAACCATTCTCTTCCCACACCAGAACATGGAGATCGGGATCAATGGCAGAAGCCAGCAGAAGATCGGTTGGAATGGCTGCCTCAATTTTATTTCCCGACCAGTTTACCGGCATCAGGTAGGTGATCCTCACCTTACGGGTTTCATTGGTTTTCATGGGGTAGACCCTCAGTTGGTACTGTCCTCTCCACTGTTTATAAAGGACGGAGGGATCGCGTTTACGGTCTACGATTTCTTCGTAAATCTCGGAAGCTGACCACCGGTCGATCAACCTGCCCTGGATAATATCTGTCCCTACCCAGAGCCAGCTGTCGATCACCACAGCCTCGTCAGGCAAAGTAAAATCAAATACGGTTTCCAGTTGATCACCGGCCTCGAAGGAGGTGTGACTGGCTGAGAAGGTCAGATAGAGGCTGTATTGCAGCTGCAGTCCTTTAGGACGTACGGTCAGCGTGGCCTCCTTGATGTTTCCTGCCTGCCTCCACCATGTATAGTCAGGGTTATTGATCCACAGGTCATTTTGGGCCGGAAGGGTCAACCATCCGGAGAACAGCAAGGTAATTGCCGTTAAAAATCTCGTTTTCATTTGGTATTAATTAGTTGGATTCTTCCAGAACGCAAATCCGTCCGGGCCCTTCTGAGGTGATTCGGCCGATGATGGCTGCATCTTCGATGCCGCTGCTCCTGAGGGCATCCAGAGCCTGTCGGGCCTGATCTTCGGGTACGGCGGCAAGGAGACCCCCTGAAGTTTGTGCATCACAGAGGGCGAGTTTACGGTATTCATCAAAGGTAACGGGCCAATCGATAAATTCGTTCACGTAGGCGAGGTTATTTTTTGTGCCGCCTGGGAGCGCGCCGGCAGCCAGCAGGCCAAAGAGATCCGGCAGGTATGGAACTGCCGTTGCGGATATCTCGGCGTTTACTCCGCTTCCCCGGGTCATTTCCAACAGGTGGCCAAGCAGGCCGAATCCGGTTACATCCGTACAGGCTTCAATCGTAAAGGCGCGGAGGGTATCTGCGGCACTTTTGTTGAGGGTTGCCATGATGCGGCAGGCAAGGCCGGCCTGTTCCGTTGACAGCAATCCGCGCTTCAGCGCCGTGCTGTACACCCCGGTTCCAATTGGTTTGGTAAGGATCAGTACGTCGCCCGGCCGGGCGCTGCAGTTAGTCCAGATGCGACCGGGGTGAACCCGGCCGGTGGCCACCATTCCGTATTTGGGCTCGTTATCTTCGATCGTGTGACCGCCCAGGATGCTGATCCCGGCTTCCGCAGCCTTATCTTCTGCTCCGTGGAGAATCTCACGCAAAACATCGAGGCTCAGCCGCTTTACCGGAAAACCCACAATGTTGAGGGCAAAAAGCGGAGTCCCTCCCATCGCATAGATATCGCTCAGTGCATTGGCAGCGGCAATGGCGCCAAACCAGTAGGGATCATCTACCACCGGGGTGAAGAAATCAACGGTCTCCACCAGCGCAATGTCGTCGCTGATCCGGTAAACAGCAGCATCATCAGCGGTTTCGGGCCCAACGAGGATATCAGGATTTTTTAATACGGTAAGCTCCTGGACCACCTTTTCCAGATCCTGAGGTCGCAGCTTGCATGCACAGCCCATCCCGTGGGTGTATTGGGTCAGTTTCACATCACTTCCGCTCATTCCTGATTCCTGCTGGGAGT
>Ga0154558_1134_pt3 | contig 11391 bp, 8 predicted proteins | sample RifGroF2_FD_105701 | JGI IMG/M metagenome (GOLD analysis project Ga0154558, IMG submission 105701) | Bacteroidetes bacterium GWF2_49_14 | reverse complement strand
CTTTATGCGGGGACGGATCTTGCGGTATATGTTTCAACCAATGGAGGAACCAGCTGGGAAGTCCTCGGTGATCTCCCCACAGTTTATGTCCATGACCTGATCATCCATCCGCGCGACAATATCCTTGTGATTGCCACCCACGGCCGCGGGGTTTGGGCGCTCGACGCCAACGCCGTGAATAAGGGAAATGAGAGGCGGGGGGATTTTTATGAAGAGTAATTAAGAAGACTGTAAGGCTAAGAGACTAAGGGACCGAGAGACCGAGAGACCGAGAGACCGAGAGACCGAGAGACCGAGAGACCGGGCAAGATAAGAATTTACTTCCCAAAGTCTCTTGGTCTTACAGTCTTACAGTCTCTTGGTCTTCTAGTCTAAAAGTCTCTTGGTCTTATGACATCAATCCGTCACCCGGTGCCACGTCTGCTTCCTGCCAATCGGTCCGATGGAACCCCTGACAGTAAGCGTATTAGGATCTTCAAGCCAGATTTTTACATCATAATAGGTCCCTTTTTTGGGATCCAGGATGCCTTTCTTGCCTTTCCAGATATCGCCCGATTTCCCAAGCCCCAAAACAATGGTCATACCGATCACCCTCTTATCTTTATTGGCACCGGTGCATTTATCGCAAAGCTTGTCAGTGGGGGTTACACCGTCATCATCCCAGGTTTGCAGGACTTTTCCATAAAGTTTTCCGCCTATCATCCATAACTGGACAATTGACTTTTGGTTGCCGGATTCATCGTCGATGGTTTTCCATTTTCCCACGACATCCTGGCCCACAACCTGACCGACAGCGAAAAGCAGCGCTGCCAACAGGAGCATGCTGAGCTTGAATCTTTTCATATTACTTTGGTTTTTAGGAATTATGTAACGAAAGAAAGAAAAATAATCCGGATAATCAAAGTCGGGGTTTAGCGCAGTAAAAGAAGCAACGCGGACAGGAACGTCATGGAAACCACAAATATCCGGTAAACTTTTTCAGAGAAAAGCCTGACAATCCGGATACCCATCCACGCTCCGGTAATTTATATCTTTGCTGCCATGGCAATCCGGATGGTTTTCTCTGTTTTTATAATTCTGACCGCAATAGCCGGTTGTAAACCCTGGCAATCAGAGGTGAGTCACTCCACACCGGTCAAACCAGGCCCTCAGATTTTTGTACTATTCCTGAAAGCGGATTTAGCTGACGGGAACCAGACGCTGGTCCATCTGGTTGGCAGTCAGACTGCACCCGGGGACCTTAAAAAGCCCGGGAGAACTTCATTTATTTGTCCAACAAGAATTGAAATCAGGGATTCTTCCAACCGGATTCTGGAATCTGGATTCATTGAGCATCCGCTGATTGAGCGGCTTGAGTTCTCGGATGACAACCAGGAAATCAATTTAAGAGTTTTACGTCGGGAAAGTGCTGATTTTGTGATTAGAACCACTTATTATGCTCAAGCCGGATACTTCCGGATAATTTCAGAAAACCCGGATTACCCAACTATTAATTCCAACATTCAACTGGTCAAATGAAAAAATCATTCCTTTTATCATTTTTGGTTTTCACCACACTTGGACTAGATGCCCAGAGTTTCGAGGTTGATACTGTTTCAATGACCGGGGATATTTCCGACCGGATCAACATGGTTTTCCTGGGTGATGGATACCGTGAATCGGAGATGGAGAAGTTTTCTACTGATGTGAAGTGGATGATCAATGCCCTGTTTTCAAAGCCCCCCTACTCCAATTACAGATCCTATTTTAATTGCTTTTCGATTAAGGTACCTTCGGAAGTATCAGGGGCAGCTGAGGACCCGTCAAGCCTGATTAACAACTACTTCGGAAGCACCTTCAATTATGCCGGCATTTGGCGGCTCGTGGTTCCTACCCGCACTTCCCGAATCAATACGGTTCTCGCAAACAATTTCCCGAGTTATGATCAGGTTTTCATGATTGTAAACGACAGCCGCTACGGGGGATCAGGAGGCTGGATCGCTACCTCAACCACCCACACCGACGGTCCGGAGATCTGCATCCATGAACTGGGGCACTCTTTCGGCGGACTATCGGATGAATACTGGGCGGGGCCTCAGTATGCCAGGGAAAACATTAATATGACAGCCATCACCGACACCGGTCGGGTGAAATGGAAAAGATGGCTCAATTATAAACAAACCGGCATTTACCCCCATACCGAGTCTCCCTCCTGGCACCGGCCACACCAAAACTGCGAAATGCGCTATCTCAACCGCCAGTTCTGTCCGGTTTGTACAGAAGCAACAGTCGGCAGAATCCTCGATCTGGTTAGTCCACTCACCAGCTTTACCCCCGCAGAGGAAGGATTCGAATTTACAGTTGACACCATTTTCAGCCTTGACCTTCTAAAACCCGAACCCAATACCCTTATGACTAACTGGATACTCAACGGTGATACAGTCAACCATAACAGCGACACCTACCGGCTAATCCGGACTTCCCTAAATCCGGGCATAAACCATCTTTCATGCTTTATTCTTGACACTACCGCCATGATGCGCGATAGTTCCCACACCTTGGTTCACCTGAGCAAGGTTAACTGGACCATTGACAACATCAGCTCCGGAATCGGGCATCAGCCGGTTGAAGAAAGGATGACTTTTTCAGCCTGGCCGAATCCGGCAAGTGATCTGATTCATTTGGATATCAACGCAAATAGCCACCTTGATACAGAATGGACCGTCAGGCTGCTCGACAACTCAGGGCGGGTGCTCGGTAAGCCTGCCAAAATCCGCGCTAATTTCGGGTTAATCAGTCACACAATCAGCCTTAAAAAACTAAATATCCCTGATGGTCAGTATTTTATATCGGTCCGGGCAAAAGATTTCAACTACAGGATTCCGATTATTCTGGTCAGGTAAGGGATAACACCCTCTCTTTTAATTTTTTTTAACTTTTCATCGGGAACTTCCGATCGATTGGTCCCCTTTTTTTGACTTAATTGCTGTCTGTTAAGCATCTAACCTAAAACGTGGAATCATGAAGAATACCTTTGTTCTATTCCTGTTCATGCTATTGGCTTTGTCGGGTTTCAGCCAGAAACTTGACATGAGTAAACTTACCGGCCTCAACGCCCGTGCAATAGGCCCGTCGGGGATGTCGGGGAGGATAACTGCCATTGATGTGGTCCAGAGCAACACCTCTGTTATCTATGTCGGGTCTGCCTCAGGCGGATTATGGAAATCGGAAACAGGTGGAATGGAATGGACTCCGATATTTGATGACCAGCCTGTTGCTTCCATCGGAGCGATCAATATTTATCAGGCTAATCCTGATATTATCTGGGTGGGAACCGGAGAAGGCAATCCCCGGAATAGCATTACCTCGGGATTTGGCATATATAAATCCATTGACGGGGGAAAAACGTGGCAATTGAAGGGTTTGGAAAAAACCCGGAATATACATCGAGTGATTATTGACCCGACCAATCCCAATATTGTATACGTGGGTGCCATAGGCTCTCCCTGGGGGTCGCATCCTGAAAGGGGGGTATATAAAACAATTGATGGAGGGGATACCTGGAACCTTATTTTGCATACCAACGACTTATCGGGGGTCTCCGACATGGTTCTGGATCCGGTAAATCCACAAAAACTGGTGGTTGCCATGTGGGAACATCAGCGCTGGCCCTGGTTCATGAAATCGGGTGGTGCCGGATCAGGCCTCTATATCACCTGGGATGGGGGCAAAAACTGGAAACAGATTACTGAGAAAGAGGGCTTCCCCAAAGGAGAGATCGGCCGTATTGGTCTGACAATCTCACGGGCTAACGCCAAAAGAATTTACGCATTGGTTGAATGCAGTAAAAATGCCATGTACCGTTCCGACGATGGCGGGTTCACCTGGTCAATGACCACGGACCAGAACGTAAGCAACCGCCCCTTCTATTATCATGAGATTTATGCTGACCCAATGGATCCGGACCGGGTCTACAACCTCTATTCCGGCATATCCAAAACCGAAGATGGAGGAAAGACTTTTGAATCCTTCAACATGCGCGGGATTCACCCCGATCACCATGCCTGGTACATTAATCCGATGAACAACAACTTCATGATCGACGGGAATGACGGAGGTTTGGCCATAACGGAAGACCGCGGACGCTCGTGGAGGTTTGTAACCAATCTGCCACTGGCTCAGTATTACCATATTAACTGGGATCTTGAATTCCCGTATAATGTGTATGGAGGAATGCAGGATAACGGCTCCTGGATAGGACCGGGGAATGTGCTTCAGCGCGGTGGCATCCAATATTATCATTGGATTACAGTAATGGGCGGCGATGGGTTCGACGTGGTTGCCGACAGCTCGGACAACCGGTATGGTTATGCTATGTCGCAAGGCGGCAATATTGGCAGGTACGACAGGGTTACCGGCGGCACCAAGGATATCCAGCCCATTCATCCTGATGGCGCCAAAATCAGGTTTAACTGGAATGCAGCAATAGCACATGATCCTTTCAACAAAACCACCATCTATTACGGCAGTCAGTTCCTGCATAAAAGCAGCGATCGCGGTGATAATTGGGCGCTGATTTCGCCCGACCTGACCACCAACGATCCGGAGAAACTCAAGCAGAATGAAACCGGGGGGCTGACTTACGACATCACCGGGGCAGAAAATCATTGTACTATCATTGCCATCACGCCGAGTCCGCTGACACCGGACGAGATATGGGTTGGAACCGATGACGGAAATCTGCAGCTGACGCGGGATGGCGGCAAGACCTGGACCCATCTGACTCCGAACATCAAAGGCGCACCGAAAAACGGCTGGATCCCGCAGATACATGTGTCGAATCACACCGCCGGTGAAGCCTTTGTGGTGATAAATAATTATCGCCAGAATGATTTTGCCGCTTATCTTTTTCACACGACCAACTATGGCAAAACCTGGATACGACTGGTTGACGATACGAAAGTCAATGGCTTTACCCTCTGCATGGTGCAGGACCCCGTTGTTCCAAATCTGCTGTTCCTCGGCACCGAACACGGGATGTACCTCAGCATTGATAAAGGCGCAACCTGGTCGAAATGGACACGCGGGTTTCCCATGGTTTCAACCATGGACCTCAAAATCCATCCACGGGAGCACGATCTGATCATAGGAACTTTCGGACGTGCAGCCTATATACTGGACGACATTCGTCCCCTGAGGGAGATAGCCAGAAACGGGCCATCGATGCTTGAACAGAAAATTCATGCTTACCCGTCACCCGTTGCTTATCATATCGATTCAAAAAGTCAGGCCGGGGTGTATGGCGCAGGCAGCGGGTACTTCTCGGGGCAGACAAAATCTTTGGCGGGGATCCTGAATTATTCCATCAATGAGCCCATCAAACGGGAGCCAGCACCTGAGGCAACCGTGGAAGCCACACCGGCTGCCGGATCCGGAAGACCCGGTGGCGGCGCAGGACCCAGTGGCGGCCAGGGCCGCGGAGGATTCGGCGGCTTTGGTATGCGGGGAGGCGGCAATGCTACCCGGAATGTAGAACCGGTAAGAATAGAGATTTTCGATTCGAAGGGAATCAAAATACGGACCCTTCAGGACTATCCGGTCGCTGGTTTTAACCGCGCTTCCTGGCGGCTTGACGAGAAAGGGTTCCGCCAGCCGGGTGCCACCCAGGAAAGGGCCGGAGGACAGGAGCAGGGCGGTTTATCGGTTTTCCCGGGTAGCTACATGGTCAAGTATTCGTATGCCGGCTCTTCTGATTCCATCTGGATCGAGGTAAAGATAGATCCGCGGGTTCCCTACAACATGCAGGACCTTATAACCCGTAAGGAGTATGTTCTTGCTTTCCAGAAAAAGGTTGATAAACTCACAGCAGCGATGGAAATCGTTCAGCAGGCACAGGAAGCTGTTGACCTTATCACCAAGCAGATTCCAACCGGTAGGTCGGAAGAGGCTCGAAACCTGAGGCAGGAAACCAAAGCGGTTCAGGACACCCTGTCTGCCATCATGAACCGGATATCCCCGGCTCGTGTTACCGACAACCAGCGCGCAAAGCGGGCTGAATATAACCTGAGAAGCAAGGTTTCAGGCGCCATGTCAGCGATTTCCGACGGGTTTGACCCCTTGTCCGACACCCAGAAACGAGCGGCAGAGCTTGCGGAAATCGAGCTGAATAAAATGCTGGTCCGGATTGATGATTTTTTCACCAACACGTGGCCTCCGTTTAAAGAGATGATCCAGAAAGCACAGATTTCACCATTTAAGGACAAACCCTACTCCAAACTGTCCTGGTGACCGAAGAGGGGGGGATCTTTCCCCCCTTCTTTTTTTTATTGGGGTATTCGTTTACCTTTGCCGGAAATCTAAATGTAACAGAATGAAGACAAAATCTCTGGCCGGTCTGCTTATCATAACAGCACTGGTCTTAACATCATGTAACCAGATGAAAAACTCGACCGTGAAGCTAGGCAACGTAAAACTGGCTACTGAACTTGACACTGCCAGCTATGCCCTCGGTATTGCCATGGCCACCAACGTTAAAGACCTGGGAATGTACGAGGTAAATATCAATGCCTTCGCCAAAGGTTTCCAGCAAGTCATCAGCAAAGAAGAAACAGATATAACCCTTGAACAGACCAATCCGATCCTGCAGGGATTCTTCGCCGGTTTGCAGGGTAAGCAAGCCGAAAAGAACCAGGAGGACGGGAAAAAATTCCTCGCCGATAACGGAAAGAAAAATGGCGTTATCACCACAGCCAGCGGACTCCAGTATGAAGTCATGCGTGAAGGCACCGGTGTCAAGCCGGTAGCAACTGATACGGTAAAGGTTCATTATCATGGCACTTTGGTTGACGGAACCGTTTTTGACAGTTCTGTTGAAAGAGGCGAACCGGTTGAATTCCCGCTCAATGGCGTGATTCCTGGCTGGACAGAAGGCGTTCAGCTGATGCCGGTTGGTGCTAAATTTAAATTCTTTATCCCCGGCGAACTGGGTTACGGACAAAATCCTCCCCCAAGAAGCCCTATCGGACCCAATGTAGTTTTGATATTCGAAGTTGAACTTCTTGAAGTTAGGAAGTAATCAACTGACCAATAACTCCTTAAACAAAACCCCGGCATACGGGGTTTTGTTTTTAATGGCAGTTCCGATACATCGTATGACTCTTTTTTTGTAACCTTGTATCCGGCAATCAGTAGCAAAATGACCATTATTCTCTGATAATCAGAATATTATTAACCTCCAAACCTAAAACCAATGTCGTTGAAACGAAAAACAATGGAGCTGGTTGAGCGAAGGGAGCAGGTTTTACTCGGCGGTGGCGAAACTGCAATAAAAAAGCAGCAGGCCATGGGTAAAATGACTGCAAGGGAAAGAATCATTTCTCTTCTGGACGAGGATTCTTTTCAGGAGTATGACCTCTTTGCCCAGCACGAAGGCCGGGACTTTGACATGGATAAAAAGGAACTTCCCGGAGACGGCGTGATCACCGGAACGGGCAAGATCTATGGCTCACCTGTTTGTATTTTTGCACAGGACTTCACAGTGGCCGGTGGTTCCCTGGGGCTCATGCATGCCCGGAAAATCACCAAGATCATGGATCATGCCCTCAAACTGAAAGTTCCGCTGATCGGAATTAACGACTCCGGGGGTGCCAGGGTGCAGGAAGGCGTAAATTCACTGGCAGGATATGGAGAAATCTTCTACCGGAACACCCTTGCATCCGGCGTAATACCGCAGATATCCGTTATTCTAGGCCCGTGCGCCGGCGGTGCCGTTTACTCCCCTGCCCTTACCGACTTTGTTTTTGTGGTCGACAAGATTTCCAAAATGTTCATTACCGGACCTGAGGTTATCAAAACCGTTCTGGGCGAAGAGATCTCGATGGAAGATCTCGGTGGTGCGAGGATTCACAGCACCATGACCGGCAATGCACATTTCTTCTCTTTCAGTGAGCAGGAGTGTTTTGAACAGATTAAAACCCTGATCTCCTATATTCCCTGGAACAACTCACACAAAGCCAAGCGGTTGCGGCCCAGGAACCCAAAGAACGCCTATAAGATCGACGATATCGTGCCGGTTGATCCCAAGCAGCCGTATGATGTCAGGAACGTGATCCGTGCCATTACCGACAGTTCCGAGTTCTTCGAGATCATGGAGCTCTTTGCTCCGAATATTGTGATCGGTTATGGAAGGATGAATGGACAGACAGTTGGTTTTATCGCCAACCAGCCGATTTACCTGGCAGGGGTGCTCGATGTGGATTCTTCTGACAAAGCCGCCCGGTTTATCCGGTTCTGCGATGCCTTTAACATTCCGCTCATCACCCTGGTTGACCTACCGGGCTACCTGCCAGGCGTAGATCAGGAATATGCCGGGGTTATCAGGCATGGGGCTAAAGTGCTCTACGCGTATAGCGAGGCTACGGTTCCGAGAATTACGGTAATTCTCAGGAAAGCCTATGGCGGCGGATATATAGCCATGAACAGCCGCCACCTGAATGCCGATATTGTATTCGCATGGCCATCGGCCGAAATCGCAGTGATGGGGCCGGAGGGAGCTGCCAACATCATTTTCAAGAAGGAAATCACTTCGGCAGAGGATCCTGAGAAGATGCGGAAAATCAAGATTAAGGAGTACAAGGACAAATTTGCCAATCCCTATGTGGCTGCAGCCAAAGGTTACGTTGACGCCGTCATTGAGCCTTCCGAAACCCGGAAATTCCTCCTTCATTCACTGGAAGTACTGGAAACCAAAGATGTACCCAAGCCGCAACGTAAGCACGGGTGTATCCCCTTGTAACGGAAAATCGGAATACATATGGAAATAAAAGACAAAGACCTTAAAATTTTCTCGTATGAAGGGACGGATTACCAGACTCTCCTGACGCAAAAATTCCTGGCAAGGAAAAAGTTTGAGCCTGAAGATCCCACAAGAATCACAGCCCAAATCCCTGGCACCATCGTTAAAATCATGGTAAAGGAGGGACAGCAGATCAATCCCTCCAAATGCCTCTTTATACTGGAGGCCATGAAAATGAGGAACCGGGTGTACTCATCCATTCCCGGCACCATCAGGAAAATTCATATTGCTGAGGACCAGAGAGTATCGAAAAACGAAATTCTTCTGGAGCTGGATTTGCCTGTTGTCGGTAAGAAATCCCACAAAATAGCAGAGAAGGAACCAAAGGAAGAAAAGGCTGTCCGCAAAAAACGGTTCGGCCGGAGAAGAGACAAATAATCAGGGAAGTATCTCTTTCCAGATAAAGTAAGGGTCAATTTCAGCAGAAATCCCGGCTTCTCCCCTAAAAAGGCCATATACCGCAGACCCGCTTCCGGTGAGGCTGCAGTATATGGCTCCTTTTTTATACAATTCTTCGACAATCAATCCTATTGCGGGTATCTGCGTTATCGCATACGGTTCAAAACCATTCCACAATTCACCCTTCCACATTTCGACAGGCCGCCTGCAACGTTCTCCAAAGTTGTCCGGATCAGGCTCAACCAAAACGTTCTGGTAAGCCTTAGCTGTCGAAATCCCGCCGGCCGGCTGGAAAAGATAAAAATGGTATCCGGAAAGGCTTACTGCTGACGGTTCGAGAATCTCTCCCCTTCCCCTGGCGATTGAAGGGATTGGATTCAGGAAAAAAGGACAATCACTGCCCAATTCAAGCGCCATCAATTGCATGGCGGAATCTTTGATTTGCAGGTTAAACAGTTCATTCAGTGCCCGTAGCATACACGCACCGTCCGATGAACCACCCCCAAGACCCGCTCCGGTCGGAATCTGCTTGTGCAGGAAAACCCTGACGGATGGAATATCATGCTTGCGGCTGATCAGCCGGTATGCCTTTGCCACAAGATTTGTTGCAGGCTCCCCTACCACCCCGATGCCGGTGAGCTGAATATCAACCGAACCGTGAGGAACTGAAGAATCTGGTAAAACTTCAAGAATGTCGCTCAGTCCAATGGGATAAAACAGCGTTATAATATCATGATAACCATCTGATCTTTTATTGGTTACATAAAGCCCGATATTGATTTTCGCATGGGGAAACAGAATCATGGAGCGTGTTTCAGATTTTTCAACAAACCCCAAAGTAACCCATTTTTTTCGTATTTTTCTGTTCATCTTTGCTCCCCCAAGGCTCATATAGAATGGCACAGAAAAAAAATACCGATACCAACAAGCGCGTTCAGGAAATCATGCAGGACCTGGGGAAGATCCCCCCACAGGCTGTCGAATTGGAAGAAGCTGTTCTGGGAGCCATCATGCTCGAGCGTGATGCAGTGGTTGCTGTCATTGACATTCTGAAACCGGATTGTTTCTATAAAGAGACGCACAGGATCATTTTTGAATGCATCCGCAACCTCTCCATCAATCTTCAGCCCATTGATATCCTGACGGTTACCGAAGAGCTCAAAAAACAGGGTAAGCTGGAAATAGTGGGAGGGCCATATTTTCTAACCCAATTGACCGGCAAGGTAGCCTCGGCGGCGCATATCGATTTTCATGCCCGAATCGTCGCCCAGAAATATATCCAGCGTGAGCTGATACGGGTCTCCTCCGACATCCAGGAAAAAGCCTTTGATTCCACTCAGGATGTTGATGAATTACTCGATTTTGCTGAAAGTGAACTCTTTGAGGTTGCCTTTGGAAATATTAAAAAGGAAACCCAAAAGATCGATGTACTGATCGACAAAGCCCTTAAACGCATCGAGGAGCTCTCAGGAAAAGAGGCTGGGCTAAGCGGGGTACCGTCGGGATTCGTAAAGCTCGACAGGATCACCTCGGGCTGGCAACCCTCCGATCTGGTCATTATTGCCGCCCGTCCGTCAATGGGAAAAACAGCCTTCATGCTGTCCATGTGCCGTAACATGGCCGTTGAGCATCAGAAACCCGTCGCCATTTTTTCGCTTGAGATGTCGAGCCTTCAGCTGGTCAACCGGCTGATCGTCAGCGAAACCGAACTCGCATCAGAAAAAATCCGGAACGGCCGGCTTGAAAAATACGAGTGGGAACAGCTTGAGATCAAACTACGGAGCCTGGTTAATGCCCCGATGTTTATCGATGATACGCCCGCCATCTCAGTCTTTGAACTCCGGGCTAAAGCCAGACGATTGAAACTGGAACATAAAATTGAACTGCTCGTAGTCGACTATCTCCAGCTTATGACCGGACCACCTGATTCACAGGGAAACCGCGAACAGGAGGTCAGCAGCATATCGAGGTCCCTGAAAGCTATTGCAAAAGAGCTGGATATACCGATCATTGCCCTTTCCCAGCTGAACCGGTCCGTTGAACTCCGGTCGGGCGACAAGCGGCCGCAATTATCGGACCTGAGGGAATCCGGGGCAATAGAACAGGATGCTGATATTGTCATCTTTATCCACCGTCCCGAGCGTTTTGGCCTTACGGAA
>Ga0154558_1163_pt1 | contig 11420 bp, 9 predicted proteins | sample RifGroF2_FD_105701 | JGI IMG/M metagenome (GOLD analysis project Ga0154558, IMG submission 105701) | Bacteroidetes bacterium GWF2_49_14 | reverse complement strand
CAAAAGGTACACAACTGAAATCTATGCCGAAAGCATACAGCTTTTAGGAAAGAAATCGGAAACAGGTGAAACGCATGCTCCTGTAACTAACCCTGTTCATAACGCTCCTGCACCCGACGACACTCAGCTTCCGCCGGTAAGTGATGAGGAAAGCGGTTTGCCGTTCTGATTTTTTACCATATAAGTCATATAAGTCACATAAGTAATCTTCTATCAGGTTACTATATATAAAAAAAGGTCGAAGCTAATAACTTCGACCTTTCTTAAACTATACATCAAGTAAATCAATTAATACTGTTCAATGAATTACTTATGTGACTTATATGACTTATATGGTAAAAAAATCAAGCCACTTTTTCTTTAAGCAAAGCAAACTCAATCACCTCCATGATGTCCTTCACAAAATGAAAACTCAATCCCTTGAGGTATACGGCTTTTATTTCTTCAATATCTTTTCGGTTATCCTCACAAAGAATGATATCGGTAATACCGGCACGTTTGGCAGCCAGGATTTTTTCCTTAATTCCCCCTACCGGCAACACTTTTCCGCGTAAGGTAATTTCACCTGTCATAGCCAGATTCTTACGTACTTTGCGTTTGGTAAATGCCGACGCGAGAGCAGTAACCATGGTGATACCTGCTGATGGACCGTCTTTGGGTATAGCACCTTCCGGCACGTGAACATGCACGTTCCATTCATCAAAGAGTAATGGATCAATACCCAGTTTATCGGCGTGCGATTTGATATATTCAAGCGCCAGCATGGCCGACTCCTTCATCACATCGCCCAGATTACCTGTGAGTGTAAGTTTAGGAGCTTTGCTCTTGCTAAGGCTCGACTCTATATACAAAATCTCTCCGCCTACCTGCGTCCATGCCAATCCTGTTACCACACCGGCATAATCATTTCCCTGATACTTGTCTTTACTGTAACGTGAGGCTCCAAGATAAGTTTTCAATTCATCCACAGTCACTTCCACATTATATTTTTCGCCTGTAGCCACCATTTTTGCAATTTTCCGCATCAGTGAAGCGATCTGACGATCAAGCGAACGAACACCCGATTCGCGGGTATAGGATTCAATAAGTCTCTCCAACACGTCTTTTTTCAGGGTGACATGTTCATGTTTCAAACCGTGGTTTTCGAGTTCCTTATCAATAAGGTGACGTTTAGCGATCTCCACTTTCTCTTCCTGGGTATAACCACTCACCTCAATCAACTCCATACGGTCGAGCAAAGGCCGTGGAATGGTATTCAGGTTATTGGCAGTAGCAATAAACATCACTTTCGACAAGTCAAAATCCACATCGAGATAATTGTCGTGGAAAGCAGTATTTTGTTCCGGATCGAGTACTTCGAGCAATGCTGATGAAGGATCACCTTTGTAATCAGCTGTCACCTTATCTATTTCATCAAGCACAAAAACCGGGTTAGCCGACTCGGCTTTCTGAATATTCTGCATGATACGTCCCGGCAATGCGCCGATATAGGTTCTGCGGTGACCCCGTATTTCAGCTTCGTCGTGCAGTCCACCCAACGAAACACGTACATACTTACGGTTCAACGCTTTGGCTATCGATTTGCCGAGAGAAGTCTTTCCAACTCCCGGAGGGCCATACAGACAAATGATAGGCGATTTCATATCGCCTTTCAGTTTCAATACCGCCAGATGTTCAATGATACGATCCTTCACCTTTTCCATGCCAAAATGATCAGCATTCAACACCTTCATCGCATGCTTCAGATTAAAATTGTCCTTTGTATATTCATTCCAGGGCAAATCGAGCATGGTTTCAATATAATTCAGCTGAGTAGAATAATCGGGAGAATGCTGGCTGGTACGTTCCAGTTTTTTTAGTTCTTTTTCAAAAATCTTTTGTACCGCCTCGCCCCATTTCTTTTTGTCGGCACGCTGTCTGAAGTCAGCAATATCCTGTTCGGGAGAACCGCCACCCAATTCATTTTGAATGGTTTTCATCTGCTGTTGAAGAAAATACTCGCGTTGTTGCTGATCAATACCTGCTTTCGCCTTATTTTGAATCGTCATTTTCATCTCGAGCAACTGCGATTCTTTGTTGAGCAACTCAAGTAACTGATAACCGCGTTCGAGGACATCATCGGTTTCGAGCAAATGAATTTTATCCTTCACCTGTAAACCAAAATTCACACAGATATAGTTGATCAGGAAAACGGGATTTTCGATATTACGGATGGCAAAAGTGGTTTCGGGCGGCAATATGCCCGAATTGGCTACCATGTCGGATGCCAAATCCTTGATAGATGACACAAGCGCCGGGAAAATACCGTCTTTATTATCGGGAAGTACATCTTCGAGCAGACTTACGCGTGCCTTCATGTAAGGCTTCATGGTTACCAGATCGCCCAGGGCAAAGCGGCGTTTTCCTTCGAGGATAACAGTAGTGGTTCCGTCCGGCATTTCAAGAATACGTACCACCTGGGCCACTGTACCCACATTATACAACTGATCTATGGTTGGGTCTTCAAGTTTACGGTCGATCTGTGTACAAACACCTATCAGCGACTCGTTTTCGTGAGCGTGCCGCACTAGTTTCAATGATTTGGGACGGGCAACCGATACAGGAAGTAAAACTCCCGGCAATATCACCATATTTCTTAAGGGAAGGATGGGAAGCGCCGTTCCCGGATCTAATTGTATATCAGAGGAACGTTCATCCAATGAAATAATCGGAAAAACCTCCGACGAACCCATCATGTCCTCTGAAAAATTATTGTCAAATCGTCTGCTCATTATATATTCAATATTTTTTCTGCCATATTGACATTTAAATTAATACCTTATATTACTACCGGGAGAAATGAATAATTTTCAATGCCTTTATTTTCAGCATCTTAAAAATAATCAACTACAACAGCAGCCTCTATAGTCAATTGATGTGCCAAAGATAGTTATTAATGACAGCACTGCAATGACAGACAAATACACTTAAATCCTGCATTATTTGTTAAAACGTGAAATTTGAATTAAATTTGCGTAAAATTCAGGAATATTTTTCCGAACCACAAAAGATAAACTAAGAGTTAAGAACTAAGAACTAAAGTGTACTCATCACTTATCACTTATCACTTTTCGTTATTCGCTAATAGTTATTCGCTATTCGCACCTTTTGTGATTATATAAAAACAGTTAATAAAACAAACACTAATAAAGTATATCATGAAAAAATATTTAATGACCATTCTCGCCATTGGTCTGCTGACCGCCTGTAACACCGGCAACAAATTTAAATTAGAAGGTACCATTGAAGGTGGTGACGGAGAGATGGTTTATCTGGAACATACGGGTTTAATGAAAAGCACTGTCATCGACTCCACACGCATCAACAGCGATGGGGAATTCCATTTTCGTGCCAGCCGACCGGCATATCCTGATTTTTATAAATTGACCTTAGGCACGAAACAAATTCATTTTGCTGTTGATTCTACTGAAACTATCCGTATTGAGAGTTCTTTCGATAATTTCTCAAGTGATTACACCATCAGCGGATCAGAATCGAACACCGATATTCAACTTTTACGCAAATCTGTCATTGAAATTCAGAAAAAAGCCAACCAACTAATCCGGGGAATGAATGAAGCCGACCGGAACAAACTTATGGATGAAATTATTACCATGGTGGAAGCACACAAGAAAATGGCACGCCCGATTATCCTGAAAAATCCAAAATCGACAGCCGCCTATTTTGCAATTTTTCAAAAGATCAACAACACCTATATTTTTTCGCCCTACGTAAAGGAAGACCGTCCCTACTGCGCTGCGGTGGCTACTTCCTATAATACATTTATGCCGGCATACGACAGATCTAAAAATCTGTACAGCTTAGTAATGGACGCCATCAAGATAGAACGACAGGCACGTCGTCAGGAGAACTGGCAGGAGATTGTGAAAGAAATTGGCACAGGATTTATTGACATTGAACTGGCCGACAAACAAGGTACCCTGCGCAAGCTTTCCGACCTTAAAGGTAAAGTTGTTTTGGTTGATTTTTCGGCCTACGAATCACGTGAAAGTGTACAATACACCTTTGCACTCCGCGAGCTGTACAACAAATACTCAGCACGGGGATTTGAAATTTATCAGATCGCACTCGACCGCAACAAACTTCTTTGGCAGGAAGCTGTGGCCAACATTCCCTGGATATGTGTACGTGATGATAACGGTCCTAATACTGTGCATGCAGCCACCTACAACGTGACTTCTCTGCCAAGCTATTTCCTCATCAGCCGTAATGGCGACATCATCGGAAGGGATATGGATTTGCAAACACTCGAACGGGAGATTGAGAAACAGCTGTAAACGTATAAAATAGCGAATAACGAAGAACGAATAGCGAATAGCTAATAACGAAGAACGAATGTTGATTTGTTCAATTTATATTTCTTCATTTTGTTCTCATTCCTATTCCCTATTCGCTATTCGCTATTCGTTCTTCGTTATTCGCTATTTCCCTGTTTCACAAAAAATAAAAAAAATGTCAAAGGATTTCATCATAAAAGCTGCTATAGCAACCGGTTTTGATGCCTGCGGCATTGCCCGTGCTGAAGCATTGACGGAAGATGCTGAATTTATGCAGTCATGGCTCGCTGAAGGTAAACATGGTGACATGGAATATCTTGCCCGTAATTTCGAAAAGAGAACCGACCCGCGGGTACTGGTTCCGGGCTGTAAATCGGTGGTAGTGGTGCTTCTGAATTATTACCCTGAGCAGAAACAAAGTGATGAATTACCGAAAATTGCCAAATATGCCTATTCCGCTGTGGATTATCACACAGTAATGAAAACAAAGTTACAGGCACTGGAAAATAAGATTATTGCGGAATATGGTGATGATTGTGTGGCAAAGGATTACCAGCACAGTTTCTCCGATTCGGCCCCTGTACTCGAAAAGCGATGGGCACAGAAAGCCGGTTTAGGCTGGTTGGGAAGGCATTCTCAACTTATTCACCCCAATGCAGGTTCGTATTTTTTCATCGGCATCCTTATGTTGAATATCGACATTGAACCTTCCGAAGCTCCTTTCCCCTTTCGTTGTGGTACCTGCACAAAATGCATTGATGCCTGCCCAACCGGCGCCCTGTCGTCCGAAGGAATGGATGCCCGCAAATGCATCTCTTACCTCACCCTCGAAAGCAAGTCCGAGATTCCGGATGATTTAAAAAACAAACTCTCGGGATGCATCGTAGGATGCGACATCTGCAATGATGTTTGTCCGTGGAACAAACGTTTCGCAAAGCCACATCAACACAAAGAGTTATCACCCACAGAGGAAATTTTTCACTGGACGCGTGACGACTGGAAAACGGTGACTAAAGAACAATTCGATGAGGTATTCCGGAAATCGGCCGTAAAACGCGCCAAACTCGACCGGATAAAAAAAAATCTGTAAAGGCCTGTGTTTAGCATGAACTAAAATATAGATTTTATTTTTTGTTTTTTGCCAATGATGCAAACACCCCGGCGAAACATAAAACGGTAAATATTGCAAATACCAGTTTTGTACTGAGAATAAACTGAGGTAGATTTTCAATTGATATCTTAGCATCCCCCAAAAACGAATGTATCACCAGTGACGCAATGGCCATACTGAACATCATGCCGGTATTTCGCATGGTCGAAACTGTTGCCGAGGCAGTACCAAAAGCCTTTTTATCCACCGAACTCATCACCACATTGGTATTCGGCGACGAAAACATACCGAAACCTATGCCTAATATTATCAACCCTGAAATGATATACATGTTGGTGGTATCGGCATCAATAAAACTCAGGGTCAACAAACCCATTGCGCTGATTGCCATACCCACTGCCGCCAAAACCCGGGGATTCATTTTATCGGAGAGTCGTCCGGAGAAGGAAGCCACCAGGGCCATCATCACAGGTTGCGCCACCAGAATGAGACCGGCTTCCCTTGCCTCCATCCCCTTCACATACTGCAAATACAAACTCAGCATGAACGACATGGCAAAAGTAGCAGCATAGTTGATCAGAGCTGACAAATTAGCAAGTGCAAAAATTCGGTTCCCGGTAAACAACCTGATGTTCAAAACCGGTGAAGCTATTTTCAATTCAACTTTGGCGAAAATATACAAACCTGTCAATCCCCCCAGGGTAAGCAATATGGCAGATGTCTCCGGCAGATTTGAGAATCCATACATCAGCATCGAAACAGCCAGCATATAGATGATTGTTCCGATAAAGTCGAATTTCTCCCTGACAGGCTCCGACCACTCATGACGCAATTTCCAGAGAATCATCAGGACAATCAGAGCACTTGTAACAGCATTGATTACAAACAAAGCTCTCCAGCTCAGCGTATCGGTAATAAGACCTCCAATCATCGGAGCCAGCGATGAACCAACATAAACCGACGAAACATTCAGCCCTATCACCTTCCCTCTCTGATGCGCAGGAAAGGCTGAGATAACAAGCGCCATCGTGGTACCGGTCATCATGGCAGCGGCTATTCCCTGCAGAAATCTCATTGCAATAAGCATGGCAGCATTGGTTGCAAAGGCACATAAAAGTGTTGCCACAGCAAAGAAGATGTTTCCGAACAAAAACATTTTCGTTCGACCCCAAGTGTCGCCCAAACGACCGAATGGTACAAGAAAAACAGCCGAAGCCAGCAGATACGACATGGTCACCCAGCTTAATCCCACTGCAGACATGGAGAAATCTGATCCGATTTTCTTCAACGCAACATTCACCGCCGCTCCCATAAAAGGATTGAAGAAATGCGATGCCATGGCTACAATCAGCAAGAAGTTTTTATTCATTTCCCTGGTGGAACTTTGGGTTGAGATCATATTAAACGATTAATTATAAAGCGGTAAAACTTACATCACGAAAACTTCCCCTTACGCAAAAAAGACAAAACATGTTTAATCACCCTCTTATTATACAGAAGTCCCACGTGCGACGACTTCACAAAAACAACATCTTTTTCAATGCCCATCTTTGTCATTTCAGGGATTATCACGCCATCATTATCACCCTTCACAAAGATATTGTAACCATGTTGAGCATTATAGCTGCCTGCAATCAGTCCGACCTCACAGGTGGGCACGGGATATTTTCCTGCACCCGTTTCAGGGTTGGTTGTCAGGTTATTGATATTAGGCCCGACAATAAATTTCAGAAAAGTAAACTGAGCAAAAAAATCGGCCACAGGAGAGCCGTTATTGGGCGGAGCTATCATCACAATGCGGTGAATGAACGGAAAAGCGGTCAATGAGTCCATCTGTTCGTACATGGCACGAACCACCAGAGCACCCATCGAGTGTGTTACAAAACAAACAGTATCATAGTTTTCCTTCTGAACTTTCTCAAACACTTCTTTCCCCACTACCTCAACATCTTTTACCATACTCTGATAAATATAGTTTTCCGTCACATAACCTTCTTTATCAATGGCTTTCTGTATATTCGTCATCTCAAAGCCCGGCCCGGCATAGCCATGAATAAGATATACCTTGAGTGAAGCATTAGCCGTAATTACCGACAACGCGATCAAAATCAGCAAGATGATTGATTTAATATTCACAAGTTTTTATTTTTGATATTTTTAACCATATAAGTCATATAAGTTACATATAAGTTTTTCTTCTCTTAAGCTTATATGTAACTTATATGACTTATATGGTTAAAAATCATTCAATTGCCTCTATTCCCTGCTCTTTAAGCTTTTCCAAGCCGTCTTTCATCGCTTTAACCTGTTCGGGAGCGTGACCCTGCCAAAGGGTAACTTCGCCCACAACTTTAAAAGGAAAAGCAGAACGGTATGACTTTGTGGGATTACCCGGGAATTTCTTGTCCGTCAAATTTGGATCATCCTCCAGCGTACCGGTCGGTTCAACTAAATAAATCCTTTCACGATCATCTCCCAGAGCCAGTTCAGCGCCCCAGATAGCAGCATCAAGAGTTGCTGTGAGATAGATATATTTTGCGCTTTTTTGTTGACCGTAGTTGGAGTTTTGACCCACCTCGATCAGGTCGCCAATTTTCAAATCCGCTTTGGTGCCATGAAAATACGTTTGTAGGAAAGGACTTTGAACGGGCTGCTGTGTTTTATTATTATCGTCGTTATTCATTGGTGCTTATATTAATGATTAATATTGTTCCTGCAAAGATAAGCACCTGTTTATATTTTGACAACACTATACGGCAAATTTGAAACAAATCCTATAGCGAGAGATAAAAAAAGACTATCAGACATTTATCGACACAACTTTCCCCCATTAGCAGAAAAAGTGACGAATAAATGATCTGATAGTCTAATTGAGAATTAAACAAACACAAAAATTATTATAACCTTATCGAAACACCCAATTCAAGCGCTGAGATTCCGTAACCTAATTCGGCATATGCTCCGATTTTCTTGTTGAATTTATAGCGGGCGCCCAGAAAAGCTGAATATCCGATGCCACTGGCACTGCTTGCACCACCTACATAAGGAGCGATATCATCATCTCCGTAAAACTTACTTGAAACAACATTGTAACCCAGCAACAACCCTGCGTATGTATCCAGTTTCTTAACCAACTGATAGTGAAAAACGCCACGGGCACCTAAAATCAGGTAAGAGTATTTATAACCCCAAATATCATTAATATAAGTCGATTCCCATTTATTGGCGGTGTAACCGAGGTAACCCCCTACGCCGATTGAGGCTTTTCCACCTAATAGTCCGTCGACGACACCTTTTTCGTAAGAGGCCGAGATAGGTGGTATACTACTTGAATATCCATTTCCACCGTAGTAGCTTCCCAAACCGATACCCAGATTAACCACCTGTTCACCTTTTGAAATGATGGTTTTTGCACTGACACTCATCAGCACTCCGCTTGTAAATAAAACAGCAAGCGTAAAAAAGATTTTTTTTATCATGATAATAATTGTAATTAACAGACTTCTGATAATTATTTTTTTCGAAGAGCCGAAGTCTTTTTAAACCCTTCGCAAAATTCTGGCAAACTCAGCTTTACTTATTAACACTAATTCTTATTTGTCCCGTCCCCCTCTTCCAGTCGTCATCGCCATCACCGCTAGCATTGTACCGGATCACGAACATGCCTTCGGCAAAGCGGTTGATATCTACATTTTCAAAAGTGAACTCGTGCATCCCCCAGTTGGTATCCTTACTGCCGGTTTTATGTTCAAATCTGTTGGTACCGGTTGTCGGAACTCCGCAATAATAGGCTGTATTGGACACTGGCGAAGAATACAGATAAATGTACTGATACCCATCATCCTTTTCACTTACATTCAGTCTGACATAGAAGGTAAGTGATTTATAGCCCTGCTCTTTAGCTGCGGCCAGGTCAATACCGAAATCAGAGAAATAAACCACATCATAAGGATTTGAAAGAACTCCGTTATCCTTGATTACTTTTTCATCTTCAAAAACGGTTTGCAAACTTGTTTGCTCGGGTACTACATAATTGTAGACAAAGCCTGCAAGTTCACTTCCCCGAGTAGCCATCTGAAACTCGAACTCTGATTGTACCGCTGCAGCTTTTGCCGAATCTATCTGCATTACAAGATCCCAAAGAGGTATAAAACAATCGTTAAAATTACCGATGGCACAAATATCGGGCTGACTCTGTATGGTGCTTACCCAGTTTTCGTATTTCGCACCAAAGTCGTCGATTCCCATAATGCTTGTGTTGGCACCACCCACCGTTTTAGCATAGAATTTCGAATTCTCGTTCAGCTCCTTGCGCTCCTGCTCACGTCCGATATTCGTACTTCCCGACACAGCACCGTAACTTGCTTCCACCGCAACACTTACCGAACTGGCACTTGTAAGTTCGGTGCCGTGATAGGAGTAGTTGAATTCAGCTGTACCTCCCCAGTAGCATCGATTGATAAAGTGCGTTCCGTATTTGGCAATAAGCTGTTGAGCCGATATATTGACAATATCGGATTTGAATGTGCCGGTAAAGAAATCTTTAAGGAAAGCCGGATCGGTGTTGCGCAACCATTCTTCTCTGGTTTGATGCACACCACGGGCCTTGGCAAAGTAGTTGGTCTTTTTACTACCGCTGGATACCGAAAACTCTGTACTTACTTTTGCCGAAAACAGTCCCACGTTCACTCCTGCGCTTGCTCCGCCCGACATGGACTTGTAAACTTCGCTTACCCTGTTAGAGATGGATTTATCCCAGGTACTTTTGGTGGCACTGGTTTGAATAATGAGCGCTGCCGGATTGGCTTTGTTCAGGTCAATGATGGGAGCACTGAGTTTTACTTCATCACGGTTGATATAAGAACTGTTGATAACATTGTAGCCATAAAGCAGAAAAGTTTCGTTGGAATTGAGTTCGCTCGACTTATAGATATTTACATCGATATTCAGCAATTTTATACTATTGCCTTTCGAAAATTCTACGATAACTTTGTCGTACGCGCTACTGCTACCCGGAATAGCTTTCAGGGTAAGGGTCTTCCCATCGGTGCTTTTCTCAAAATACATCCCTGCCGATACAATTTTAGTGGTTATGCTATTATCCACCGCATAACCGGCTTTAAGTCTGAGTACCTGTGCTGTGTAATCACTTCCGACAGAGGCGGTAATCACACCTACATCCACATTGGTTACATATTTTGCCATTTCATTCTCAGGTGTGGCAACCGATGTTTCTATGGGCGCATAAAAAATAACGCTGTCGATTTCAGCCACCGGAGAACTGAAGATAGATGCACCGTTTTTCATCACATACATTGTGTCGTAGGTAGATTGAGCATTCGCTACTGTCAGAGCAAACATAATGATAAAGAATGCCATCATGGATTTTAAGAACCTTGTATACATTTGTTTTAATTGTTTTAGTTTTTAATAATCTTTTTTGTTACATTTCCTTCAGCTGTACCTATTTGCAAAAGATATATGCCCTGAGGCAAAATTCCGGCATTTATATTTGTTTCGGCAGCACGAAGTAAAGGCCGTCCCGAAAGGTCGTACACAGTAAGCGAAAGCACTTCGAGCGTTGTTTTCACAATCACTTCTCCACCGGGATTAACATATGCCACAAATTCTGTATCCGCAGCTCCGGGCAACAAAATGCCGTTCGGATCATCGTTGCCAAAGGAGATTCTTTTTATTGAGGAAAGAGATAATTCCATTTCAGATTCGGAGGTTTTCAGGAGAAAACTGCCCTCATTAAATGAGATGCGTCGTATTATTTCCAGCTTGTGACTTTGATCCTCATTACCGTGAATAATCAGGGTTCCGGAAGCCTGCACAACAGGCACCGACATGGGAAACACACCCACCACCAGTGTAAAGATTTTCAATAGTTGTTTTAGCATATTTTTTTTATAATTGTAATGAGCTGCAAAAGTATATAATTACCATCGCTACAAGTCTTCATGACATTT
>Ga0154558_1022_pt1 | contig 11597 bp, 9 predicted proteins | sample RifGroF2_FD_105701 | JGI IMG/M metagenome (GOLD analysis project Ga0154558, IMG submission 105701) | Bacteroidetes bacterium GWF2_49_14 | reverse complement strand
CCGTTAATTCTGGTAACCTCCAATTGGGTTAAAGAGATGTATGTCAGGGATGGGATTAACCCCGATAATATTGAGGTACTGCCTGTGGGAGTGGACACCGATTCCTTTATCCCCTTTAAAAAGGATGATCCCAAAATTCTGGCTGTCCGTGAAGCCCTGGGCATCCCGGCCGATCAGCTCATGATTCTGACCGTTGGGGGGGATGCAGCATCCAAAGGGGCACAGGAGGTCATGCAGGCTCTTGCCATCATTGATTCGAAAGCACCGGATTGGAAATATGTGTGCAAGGTATGGCCACAGCCCCGGACCAAAGCACAAAACCTTCTTGATCTCGAGCTGGCAACACATCTGGGCATCAACAAGAATGTCACGTATGAGACCAACACTATCTCCAGGAACTTCATGCCCTATCTGATGGGAGCATGCGACATTTATGCCGCACCCTCAAGGCTCGAAGGCTTCGGTATGCCCCAGGTTGAGGCCGGGGCCTGTGGGAAACCTGTTGTCAGCATTAAAGCGATGGGGATGCTTGATACGCTGATACACGGGGAGACCGCATTTCTGGCGGGCATTGCCCGAAAAATTGACATAAGCGAAGTTATGCTCGGCGGGGAATCAGGCTTTGAGGAACAACATAAAGTCATTTTCAAGATCCCCCGAACCGTCGACTACCGGGCAAATGTTCAGGATGTTGCCCGATACCTTTTTCAGCTTATGACCGATGCACCGCTCCGTGAGAAAATGGGCCAGGCCGGCCGGGCACGCGTGGTTGAGAACTTTGATTACCGTGTTGTGGCCAAACGGTTTCTGGAGATCGTTCACGAAAGATTCGGGATTGGATGATGTGATGATTTGTTGATGTGATGATTTGATGATGTGATAAAATTTGATAATTGTATGCTAATGAATTCATTAGGAGAGATTAAGGAGGCAAAGAAGGCGGCGGTGGAGGTGCTGTTGCACAATGCCCACGGGCCTTTTCACGGGCTGCCGCGGACGGCTGGCTGGGGATACCCGGAACCGTATACGCGGGATCTGATGTTTTCAATTCTTGGTGTTGCCGTTACCGGCAACCAAAAATTGATTGACAGCATCCGGAAAGTCCTGGTTACCCTATCGGAAAATCAGACCGTGCACGGGCATATTCCCTCGCTCGTGCATGATAAGGATGACCGCGGTTCCAGCGATTCAACTCCCTTGTTTTTAATGGGGGTTGGCATTTTCAGGAAAGTCTCCGGTGAGAAGGATTTTTTGAAAAGAGCCGCAGACAAAGCCATGGTCTGGATGGAGTATCAAAGTCCGTCAGACCGGTATCTGATTGCTCAGCAGCCCACCAGTGACTGGCGTGATGAGCAGTGGGTTACCGGATACGGACTTTATGTCAACACATTGGTTTATTGTTATCTTCGACTTCTTGACCAATCCGCCCGGGCAGAACAGGTGCGCCAGGAAATGGGCCGTTTTACGATTACCGAAGGCGAGATGCATCACCATGTCCACGAAGGTCTTGTGGTTAAACACAAGCCCTATTACGCCCTGTGGTCTTACAAGATACACAGCAGCGAACGATTTGATTTACTGGGCAACAGTCTGGCGATAATTTCCGGGATTGCTTCCCATACCCGGGCCAATGAAATGATTTCCTGGATCGAGGAAGAATGCGAAAGCATGAAAAGCAGGGGGGAGCTGGCCATTAACCTGCCGCCCAATTTTTTCCCTTTCATCAAGCCGGGAGATCCCGACTGGCTGCCCAGATATTACATCTATAACAATCCGGGTGAATACCATAACGGAGGCATCTGGCCATTTATCTGCGGCTTCTATATTGCCGCCCTGGTAAAGGCTAAACGGTTCAGTCTGGCAGGGGAAAAACTTCTTGCCCTTACACGATGCATCCGAAGCACAAATTTTGCAACAGATGATTACGGCTTCAATGAATGGATCAAGGCACAGGATGGCGAGCCGATGGGTCAGGACTGGCAAACCTGGAGCGCCGCACTCTATCTGTATGCAGCACAATGCGTGGAAGAGAGCAGAACCCCGTTTTTCGACGAAATGTAAATGAAGTACACTTAATTTATTTTAAATCAATAACATAAACAACATGAAAAAAGTAATGATCGCGATGGACTATGATCCCACCGCACAAATAGTAGCCGAAACCGGATTTGCCCTGGCAAAATCGATGGGCGCTGAAGTTATCCTTTTACATGTCATATCAGATCCCACTTACTATTCATCAACGGAATACTCGCCGATCATGGGTTTTACCGGCTATCTGGACACCGGCCCCGTGCAATTCGACAGTATTGACGGCTTAAGGAAGGCTTCCCTGCATTTTCTGAACAAAACAAAAAATCACCTCGGTAATCAGGATATTAAAACCCTCGTCAGGGAAGGTGAATTTGCCGATTCCATAATCAAAGCTGCAAAGGATCATCAGGCAGATGTGATCGTTTTAGGCTCACACAGCCGTAAATGGCTGGAAAACATTGTAATGGGCAGTGTTACGGAAAAAGTTCTACGACACTCCACCATACCCCTGTTCATCGTGCCAACAAAAAAACGCAGTTAATTTGAGACCGGTCATGGACGGGCAATAATAGGGTTCGAAGTTTTCAAGTTGATCAAACTGAAGAAGCATTCAGCCCTATAGCAAGAAGTGTGAATTATGTAACTCTCTTTGGAAACTATGTAACACATTCCGTTTCAGGGAACCTACCTTTGTTTTGTAATCAGTCACTAATAATAAAGAAATGAAAGCAGCAGGAATCTTCATCATACTGTTGGGTTTGGGATTGACCATCTTTACTTCCATCAAGTTCTTCACCCGCGAAAAAGTTGCAGAAATCGGAACGGTTGAAATCACCCGCAACAAACCCCATAACCTGCAATGGTCACCATTAATCGGAATTGGCGTTATAGCGGTTGGAGGAATCATACTATTAGTGTCTTATCAGAAAAAAAAATAAACCAATGTCATGATTAACGAGATAAATCGCGGATGGGAGATGGGATATGGCTGGATTCTGGGAATTACGGCCATTGTCATTATCCTGGTTCTGATTGGAGTAATTATAAACCAGAAAAGACAATATAACCGTCTCAAAAACAAGTCGCCCCTGGATATTATAAAAGACAGGTATGCCAAGGGGGAGATCAGTAAAGAAGAATTTGAAGACAAAAGGAGGGCCCTCATTGTATAACGCCACCACAACCATCCTATTTCGAAACGTCAGACCCTTCATCGTTATCCTATTTTTAAGTTGTTTTGCATACAATGCTTTTGCCCAGCAAATTAGCTCAAAGGAAGCCGCTCAATCAGAACTGTTTTACGCCAAAACGGATCAGAAACTGTTTTGGCTATCTTCAGGAAGAAACGTAAAAATGGCCAACGCCTGGCTCCGGGAAATCGAATCCGCCCCTCTTCTGGGTTTGGACGTTGATAGGGCGCAAATCGGGATCATCCGCAAGGCTATTCAAAAGAGATGGACCCTGGATAAGACTCACAAAATACTTATTGACAGAAAGTTAACTGGATTATCACTTGATTTCCTAAAGAAACTGCATCATGGCGAAGTAGAATTCGATTATGATGAATTAAGCCATCCCAATGATACCCTCTACATTAACCAGCTGCTGAAGGCAAAACCCGGGGAACCAGCTTCCCTGACATTGGCAACCCTTGATTGCAAAGATCCGGATTATCGGGTTCTGAAAGACTACCTTCGTGATTCCGTAAGGCCGACGGACACCCTGAATTACAAAAGGGTTGTTCTGGCCATGAATTATCGCAGATTCCTGACGGCAAACCATGGACCCGAATACATAATTGTAAATATTCCGGCGGCTGAAGCAGAGTATTACCGCGATGATATACTTCTGATCAAAATGCGCACGGTGGTTGGCAAGAAATCCACTCCCACCCCGACCATGGCATCACATATCACCAGCATTATCACGTTTCCTTACTGGAATGTTCCCTTCACCATTGGGGTTAACGAAATTCTTCCCAAAGCACAAAAAGATGAAAACTATCTGGAGCAGAAGAATTTCGATATTGTAGATGAGCAGGGAAACGTTGTAGAGGAGTCAGAGTTGAATCTTAAGGATTATACTTCGAAGAATTTCCCCTACTATTTCAGGCAATCTACCGGAGAAGCAAATGATTTGGGAGTGATCAAGTTTAACATCCAAAATCCATTCAGCATTTTCCTTCACTCCACCAGTTCGAAAGGTTCTTTTGCAAAGGAAGTCAGGTTCTTAAGTCATGGATGCATCCGCCTGGAAAAGCCATTAATTCTTGCCGATGCCTTACTGATGGGTAAGATTGACCTGGAGGAATTAAAGAAAGGGGAAAAGGATACGGAATCGAAAACGCTGCCGTTACCTGTTAAAGTTCCGGTCTTCATTATTTATAATCCGATTAAGGTAGAAAGTGGGAAAATCACCTTTCTGCCGGATGTCTATGGCTTAATGAAGCAAGGTGGATGAGGCCAGGTACTGGGTGTCAGGATGATAAACAAAAAGGCAGGTTCCACCTTTAATGGTTTCAATAATCGGCTTGTTCAATTCGGGCGGAACAACCGGGCACCCCAGGCTTCTGCCCAGGCGTCCGTTTTGCTTTATGAAGGTTTCTGTGGCATAATCGGCAGCATGAATGATTATTTCACGCCTCTCAGCATTATCATTGAAGCCCTTTTCAACGCCGGCGATCAGGAGTGAGTATCCGGTATGAGATCCGGTAACAGGCTTTTCAGTAATGTAAAAGCCCAGGCTGCTTTTCAATGATCCCTCGGCATTTGAGAAACTCTCGGCATACTCCCCGCCCGTGTTCCGGCCGTGTGCAACATAGGTATTAAAAAGAAGCTCTTTGTTCTTTAAATCAATTATATACAATCTCTTCTTATTGCAGGATTGCGAATAGTCGGCTATGGTGATGAGATTCGGATTCTGAAGCCTCCCAATGGAATCAAGTTTATGTAACCCTTTGATTGCCATATCAAATACATCTTCCGATAATCCGATTTCAGCCAAATTCATGGAAGAGTAGAGGTCATTTCCGGGATGATTAACCGGACGGGATTCAGAGGCACCTCCGGGGTTAGCAGCAGGAATCAAAAAAATCAAAAGGGAAAACAACAGCTTAATCACATTACAAAGGTACTCAATATACCCGGACTTTCCATAAAGTGTGAATCATGTAATCTTTTCGCAAAGTTATGTAACAACCGTCAACCATCCGGGCGGTATTTTTATGGGATCTATTGTGTATGCAATCCTTTTTGACTGATCATCGTGAAAAATATTGGCAAATTATTCAAAATAACCTTCAAGGAGTGGATCCATAAAGAACCATTCCGGCAAAGTGCAATAATCGCCTATTATTCAATTTTCAGTATTCCCGGATTACTGGTTCTTATTATAAGCATCACGGGTTATTTTTTTGAAAAGCAGGCAGTCAGTACCAGCATAATTGAACAGGTATCAAGCACTATGGGTAAAGCAACTGCTTTGCAAATTGAACAGATGTTAACTCTGGCAGGTCGATCCGGAACTACTTTCTTGGGTTCTGTGGTTGGTGTCTTCATTTTGCTCATCGGGGCAACAGGGGTTTTTGTTGAATTGCAGAAATCCCTGAATATAATCTGGCAGGTTAAAGCGGTTCCGAAAAAGGGGATTGTACGATTCCTGAAAGCCAGGCTTTTTTCATTTGGATTGATTTTAGCCATTGCCTTTCTGCTGTTGATCTCCCTCGTAATTTCAACCGCACTTTCGGCGATGAGCAACTGGATTAAAGCGGATGCCTCCGAGTTTACAGCACTTCTTTTCAACATACTCAATGTTGTTTTGTCCCTCGGCATCATTTCCATACTTTTTGCATTGATGTTCAAATACTTACCAGACGCAAAGATTAAATGGAAAGATGTGTGGCTTGGCGCCCTTATTGCCGGAGTGCTGTTCACGATAGGTAAAACAGCCCTGGCCATCTATTTCGGTAAGACAAATCCGGGTTCTGTTTATGGGGCGGCAGGATCTGTAGTGTTGATTCTCCTTTGGGTATCCTATTCCTCCATGATCATGTTTTTCGGAGCGGAATTCACGGCAGCCTATGCCAAAATGTTTACAGGCAAAACACCTCCCTCTTCGGTTGCACAGCTGACTATAGAAAATGGCATTCATTGACTATTATAAACTATTAGGGCTCGATAAAACAGCCACACCGACCGACATAAAAAAAGCCTACCGGAAGCTGGCGCGTAAGTACCATCCCGATTTAAACCCAAACGACAAGGATGCCAAAAAGAATTTCCAGTTGATCAACGAGGCCAACGAAGTATTGAGCGATCCGGAAAAGCGCAAAAAATTTGATCAATACGGAAAAGACTGGCAGCATTCCGAAGAATTTGAGAAAGCAAATGCCAGGCAGAATTACACATCAAATGCACGCGGGCAAAGGCAATCCGGTCAGCCGGGCGGAGCGGATTTTTCAGAATTCTTTGAATCGATGTTCGGGGGTTCGCCGGGAGGCGGCCGGAGCCGCCAGGCGAAATACAGGGGCGATGATCTGACCGCTGAACTGCATCTTACCCTCCTCGATGCCTATACTGCTCATAAAAGGACCCTGACAGTCAACGGAAAGAATATCAGGATAACCATACCGGCAGGAATTGAAAACGGACAAACTATAAAAATCCCGGGTCACGGTGGCATCGGAATCAACGGCGGCCCCAACGGGGATTTATATATTTCGTTCTCCATTGCCAATCACCATTCTATCAAGCGGTTGGGCGACAATCTCTATGTAACGGCCGAGCTGAATCTTTACACAGCCCTCCTGGGAGGTGAGATCACCATTGAAACGCTGGATGGCAAGGTAAAACTTAAGGTTAAACCCGAAACGCAGAATGGAAGCAGAATAAAACTTAAAGGGAAGGGATTCCCCGTGTATAAGAACGACGGTCATTTCGGTGACCTGTTCGTGACCTATGTCATTAAAATCCCAACCAATCTCACGGAAAAGCAAAAATCGCTTATTGGGGAACTGGCCGGATTATCGAGCTAAAACTGCGAACCATGGAAAAAGAATCTCTGATAGCGCTTGATGAGTTTTGTGCCCTCCACAATATCGAGGTTTCATTTGTCAGCTCGCTAAGTCAAAACGGATTGATTTCCATTACCACAATTCAGGAGTCAGGTTTTATCGACAACGGGCAGTTGCAGCAGTTAGAGAAATTTATCCGCCTCTATTATGAGCTTGACATTAACCTGGAAGGTATTGAGACAATCACCTACCTGCTGCAACGCATTACCACACAGCAGAATGAAATAACCGCACTCAGGAACCGGCTCCGTCTATATGAAAAAAAATAATAAAGCGGTTTCCCTCCTAAAAAAGGCGGCTAAATTCCTGATCTGGACATTTACAATCCTGGCGCTTATTTTCATAGCCATTGCGGTCCTCATCCAGGCTCCACCGGTTCAGACAAAGCTTACCCGTTATGCTGTTTCCCTATTGACCGACAGAACACATACCCGGGCAGAATTTAAAAAAATCAGCATTGCTTTTCCAAAATCCGTGGTACTTACCGGATTCCACCTTGAAGATGAGAAAAAGGACACGTTGGTATATGCCGGGGAGCTAAAAATCAACATCGTGTTCCGTGCTTTACTCAGGCATAAGATTCATGTCAGGTCGGTATCATTGGAGGATGCAAAGTTCAGTATCAACCGGATGCCTGATGACTCCCTGTTCAATTTTAATTTTCTCGTCACAGCCTTTACAGATACCGCCAGCCAACCCAAGGTCAAGGATAAAACAAAGCCCGCCTGGGATATTATCATAGACCGCATGGCATTAAACAGGATCCGGCTTTTCTATGATGATGCATATGGGGGAATGAATGCATCAGCAGATCTGGAAAACCTGAGCATGAAAACAATCGAAATCGATTTAAAAGATAAGCTGGCCTTATCGGTGAGACGGGCGGAGCTCGCAGTCAATTCCATGATATACCGGATTGCGGGCAAGCCTGAGGTGATCGGTGCTTTCGACGCTAATTACCTGGAATACAATAATGTAATACTGTCAGCAAAGGATATAACCTATACCGCAGCGAAAACCGGGGTCACTGTGATAGATTTCCAGGCAACGGACCGGAATAACTTTTCCATAACCGGTTTTGAATCCGAATTCAGTATGGATCAACACTCGATTACAGCAAATAACCTGAAAGCCGGCACCCGAAATTCCTCCATCGAAGGAGATTTTAACATCCGCTATTCCTCATTGAATTCCCTTAAAGATTCCCTGCCCTGGCTGATATTGAATCTGGACATGAAAAAAGTAAAAATCGGAAATTCCGATATTCTCTATTTCGTTCCGCTCCTTGGTGAACAGGCATTTTTTAAAAACCTGAAGAACATAACAACTATATCAGGAAGTATCCATGGCCCCATAAACAACCTTTCCGGAACTGACATTGCTATAGGAACGGGGGAAAGCACCACCCTGCTGACCGATTTTACTATTGTCGGGTTACCTGAAATCAATACCACCCGCTTTATCTTTCCGGATCTGGAAATAAGTTCTGGCCGGGAAGACCTGAAAATGATGGCAGGCCCGGCTATACCCGACAGCATTGAGCTTCCGGAAAAGATCAGTCTGACAATCAACTTTGAGGGATTGATCCAATCCTTTAAGACCGATATTACTATACACAGCAGCTATGGATCGGCAGACCTGTACGCCAGTATAGATGAAAAGGAAAATTTCAGTGGTAGAGCAAAACTGAAAAAATTCGATCTCGGGAGCCTGTTAAAAAACAAGGAGATGTTCGGACCTGTTTCAATGACCGCAGAAACAGAGGGGAAAGGATTTGATTTAAAGACAATCAGGGCGAGTTTAAAGGCTCAGATATCTGAAGTCTTCTTAAACAAATACCTGTATCATGATTTCAACCTGGAAGGCAACATTTCCGGTAGGCAATTCGAAGGTAAAATCAACCTGAACGATGAAAATGCCATGTTTGATTTTTCGGGAAAGGTTAACCTGAACCCGGGGTTTGAGGAGTACAAATTCGTTCTTACCATACAGGGCGCTGATCTTAAGAAGCTCAATCTCATCAAGGATGACCTGAGTATTGCGCTAACTGCTGCCATTGATCTGAAAGGGGAAAAATACGATCAGTTAAACGGTACTGCAGGGATCAGCAACATTATCATGATTCATGAAGGGAAGAAATATTTGCTTGATTCTCTGCTGCTGGCTTCGATTAATGAGCCGGAAAAAAGCGAATTAAACATCAGCAGTGCCATTATCGGAATAAAATATGCCGGAACCCTTTCTTTAACCGCATTACCTGATGCAGTCGGTCAATTCATAAACAACTATTTCCCGCTAATCGAGGCTGGCCCGATAAAACAATCAGGCAAACCATCGGCTTTTACTTTTGAAATTCAACTCCATAATCATCCCATTCTCGCGGAGGCATTCCTTCCTCAATTGAAAGAATTTGAACCGGGGGTCATTCTGGGAAAATTTGATCAGGCTTCAAACGAATTGATACTGTCGGCCAAATTGCCAAAAATCACCTATGGAACGACCAGTATTTCAGGCCTTGCCATAGATGTGAATTCCGATGTAGCCGCTTTGAACTACAAGATATCTGCCGGCAAGGTTACAAGTTCACAGATCCAGCTGGATAATGCCCTGATCGAAGGGAAACTATCAGAGGGTAAAATCATTGCCAATGTTTCCTCAATTGACAGTCTTCAAAATAAAAAGCTGGTATTGCATGCGCAACTGGTCAAACATGAGTCCAATTACAGGTTGTCACTGGATCCCGGAGAATTTTACCTGATGGATAACCGCTGGGAGCTGTCAGCCGATAATTATGTTGAATTTGGAAAACCGGGATTCCGGATCCATAATTTTTCCCTGGGTAAAACTGAAAGCCTGGTAACCATTGCCTCTGCGCATGATCAGTTTAATGATGACCTGAACATTACCCTCAAGGATTTTAACCTGGATGATATTTCGCGCATAATAAAGAAGGACACCAGTCTGGTGAAAGGGACCTTGAATGGAAATGTTTTATTGAAAAGAGTCGACAGTACATATGGTATTATTGCTGCGGCCAAAATCAGTAACCTGATTTTCCGGGCGGTTCCAATCGGAGATTTATCGCTAAAAGCCACAAATCCATCCCCCGGAAAATTTGATATCAATGTCGGATTGGCGGGTCCTGATAATCAATTTAGTGCAGACGGCTTTTATATCACGGGGGGTGGTGATAATTCAATAAATATCCAGGCTGATATTCAATCGGTCTCCATGAAAACCCTGGAAGCTTTTTCCATGGGGAATATCAAGGAAGCATCAGGCACACTCTCCGGAAAAATTTCTGTCACAGGAAAAACTGATGCACCAGAAATCACGGGTGAGATAGCTTTCAATAATGCATTTGTCAATCCTGCCGTCATTAACAACCGGCTTGAATTAAAAAATGAAACCATCCAACTTCAAAAGGATGGAATCCACTTTACCGATTTTACCCTGTTGGACAAAGACAAGCATTCCGCTACACTTAACGGAACCATTAAGATGAAGCAGTTCAAGGACTTCATTTTTGATCTGCAGGTTATTTCCGATGATTTTTTGCTCTTAAACACCACGGCACGGGACAACAAGGAGTTTTATGGCAGAATGGTCATTGACAGCCGGATCGATATCGGGGGTCCCATGTCTCTGCCGGTTATCAATGCCAAACTTAAGATCAAAAAGGGATCGAACTTCACATTCACGGTTCCTGAGAACAAACTCACTACCGACAGGGGAGAGGATGTTGTCGTTTTTACGGATACGGTGACGCTCAATAGAATCCTTAGCCGCGCGGCAGACGGGCAAAAAGGGAATTCTGGCTTTACCGGGATTGATCTTTCCGCCGTTATCGAAGTGGATAAGCAAGCCACATTGAAATTATTACTGGATCCCTCCTCTTCAGATTCCCTGGTGGTTAAAGGGGAAGCTGCCTTGAGCTTTGCCCTCGACCGTAGTGGTAAAATGACCCTGACGGGAGCATACAATTTAAATGACGGAAGTTACCTCGTTTCCCTTGAATCGATAATTAAGCGGAAATTCGATATTGTTCCCGGGAGTACCATCATCTGGAACGGAGATCCCCTTGATGCACAGATTAACATCAATGCTACCTATGCCGTCAGGGCAACGCCTTATGACCTTGTGGCTGACCAGATGTCCGGCCTGAGCGACATTGAAAAAGGCGGTTATAAGCAGCGCTATCCGTTTTTAGTACTGTTGAAATTGCGGGGTGAAATATTAACACCGGTGATCAGTTTTGAAATCCAATTGCCACCTGATCAGAAGGGTATCCTGGGCGGAGCCGTGAATCAAAAACTGATCATACTGAATGAAGATGAATCTGCCCTGAACAAGCAGGTATTTGCGCTGTTGGTTTTGGGAAGATTTGTCCAGGAGAATCCACTGCAGACAGAATCCGGAGGAACTTCGATGCTGGTTCGCTCAACTGCGGGTAAATTTCTGTCGGCCCAGCTCAACCAGCTCAGTTCCAAAG
>Ga0154558_1108_pt5 | contig 11674 bp, 9 predicted proteins | sample RifGroF2_FD_105701 | JGI IMG/M metagenome (GOLD analysis project Ga0154558, IMG submission 105701) | Bacteroidetes bacterium GWF2_49_14 | reverse complement strand
GAAAAACGGACTCGACAAGAATACCCTGGTTGTTTATACTTCCGATAATGGTTTCTTCCTCGGCGAGCATGGCTGGTTCGATAAAAGGTTCATGTACGAGGAAAGTTTCCGAATCCCGCTGGTAATGAAGCTGCCGGGAGTCATTAAACCAGGTACGGTATCAGAAGCCCTGGTTGAAAACCTCGATTATGCCCCGACCTTCCTGAAACTGGCTGGAGTCGCCGTACCCGACAGCATGCAGGGAATCTCCGTTTTGGGTCCGGAAACCCGGAAATCGGTCTATTATCATTATTATGAATATCCCGGAACTCATGCCGTTAAGAGACACTATGGAGTGCGCACCGACCGTTATAAACTCATCCATTACTACAATGATATTGACGAATGGGAACTTTTCGATCTCGAAAAAGATCCCATGGAGATGAAAAATGTTTACGGGGATGCATCTTATGGAGAAATACGCGAGGAGTTACATGCGGAGCTTGAAAAATTGCGGGAACAGTATAAGGATCGATAGTAAGAATAAAGAAGAAAGAAGAAAGAACAAAGAAAGAATTAAGGTTAAAGATGGTGAAGATGGAATCCGCTGTCTTCCTCTCTTTTTTCTTTTATCTTTCTTTGTTCTTTCGTCTTTGTTCTTTCGTCTTAATGCACAGTCTTTCAACGACCAGATCTATCAATCCTATATCACCGGTGATATGGACAGGTGGGAACGCCTGTTGAAGGAGAATGACGGTAAAATGTATAAACCGGAAGGGCGGTATAATTATGCACTCGCCTGTTATGGATTCATTGGGTATATGATCGGTGAGGATGAAAAACCCAGATCGAGACCCTACCTCAACCGTGCAGAAGTGATCGTTGACGGCTTACTTATGGAGAATCCGGATGTCCCGAAATATATGGCACTCCGGTGTGCATTGTATGGTTTTCGGGCTGAATATCAGCCCGGAAAGATTCCTTCGTTACTCCCGAAAGGAATGAAACTCATGTCGGAAGCTGAAAAATCCGGAGCGAATTCTCCACAGGTATGGCTTGAAATGGGGAACCGTGACTGGTTTTTACCGGTTGCTCTTGGCGGCTCTGATCTCAATGCCATTGAAGAGTATAAAAAAGCTATCGGGATGATGGAAGCACTGCCCGGTTTCACCCGGAATAACTGGTACTACCTCAAAGCCTATAAAATCCTGATCGGCTGGTATGAAAAACTGAATTTCCGGTTTCAGGCAACCGAGACCTGCCGTAAACTGCTGACCATCGAGCCGGATTTTGTCTGGGCCAGGCGTGAACTGAATAATCTGACCGGATTTGCAATTACCAGGAATCCTGATGGTCCATAATAGGCCGCGCCGGTGTAAGTAGGGCCCTAAGCCCCCCTGCCCCCAAATCCCAATTTCATCTTCAGTGTAACGAATTCCCTCCCTTTTCGTCTGCACTATAAAAGATGAATATTTAAGTCAAACCAAACAAATCAAAATCATGAAAAAAGTTATTACCCTTCTGCTTATTGCACTGTTTCCGGTGCTGGCAATGGCTCAGAATTCTGCTATCGACAAAGTTTTTAAAAAGTATGGCGACCGCGACGGCTTTACCGTGGTGACCATCAGTAAAGGGTTGCTGAAAATGGCTGCCGATGTGGACTTGGATGATCCCGAAGCTTCAGCTTTCCTGAATCGTATTAACTCGATTAAAATTCTGGCTGCCGAGGACAACAATGATGTTAATATCTATGATGAGGTTCTTTCAAGCCTCGATAAAAGCGATTATGAAGAGCTGATGACAGCCAAATCCAGTGGCGAAAATGTTCTGATGCTCGCAAAGAAAAGCGGCGATGTTATTGAGGAATTGATCGTTCTGGTCGGCGGCAAGGAAGATAACGCCCTGGTTTTCATATCCGGTCGGATGAGCATGAAGGATATGGCAAAGCTCTCCAAGTCGGTTCATATTGAGGGGGCCGGACTGGAACACCTGAAGGATATTAAGTAAGGAAAAAGGCGAAAAGCCTGCCCCGGGCTCGACCCGGGGGCGAAAGGCGAAAGAAAGAAGAAGGATTTAAGAAGAAAGAGTAAAGAGGGGATTGTAACTTTCTGAAATTGTTCGCCGTCTTAAAGCAAAACACAAAAAAAGACCAATCACATGAAACGTCTTCCAATACTAATCCTGCTCAGCCTGTTACCGGCTGCCCTGATAGCTCAGCCGATGTCGATCCGCCATCTGCTCAGGAGTTGTGATACCGGGAAAGAAGTTACAAGAATCCATCTTCCTCCGGTACTGATCCGGATGGCATCGTGGTTCGTGGATGAAGATGAAACCCGGGATATTCTGCGGAACGTAAATTCGCTTTACCTGGTTGTCGTGGAAAACAATGAGTATTCAAGAAATTCCGATTTTCCGTCACGCGTTGTAAAGAAACTCGATGGCATGAATTTTCAGACTATGATGACGGTAAATGACAATGGGGAGAAAGTTTCGATCCTGATGCGTGAAAAAAGCCGTGACCGCAAAGAAATGATCATCGCGGTTGATGGCGACGAGGATGTGGTCCTTTACTTGAAAGGCAAACTCGATTTCAGGGAACTGATGAACAATGAAACAATTAAAATTGGAAATGTTAATCTGCACGATATCAGCCAAACAAGCCTGTAATCACCACATCATCACATCAACAAATCATCAAATATTTGTTTTATTCACAAATTCCACTTTATCTTTGGCCCCTGACAAAATAGAAAAGTGAAGAGCATAACCCTGAATATTGGCATCCTCCTTATTAGCATCCTCCTCGTGGGGAAGGTTGACCGGGAAGGCTGTGTATAGTCAGAAAGTATACAAAAGCATAGCTGAAAAAAACCTTCCCGGAAAACCGCGGAAGGTTTTTTTTTTGCTAAGACAGACGACGGACGACAGACGACCGAAGCCGGGGTTACATCCGTCATCAGTCATCGGTCGTCGGTCGAAAAAACAGAAGAACGATTATGAGTAATAGGACGTTGAGAAGCGAAACAAGTACAGGGGGACGGCGGATGGCCGGGGCGAGAAGCCTGTGGCGGGCAAACGGGATGCGGAGCAGCCAGTTTGGCAAGCCAGTGATTGCCATTGCAAACTCCTTCACCCAGTTTGTGCCTGGCCATGTGCACCTGCAGAACGTAGGCCAACTTGTGAAGCAGGAGATCGAAAAGCTGGGATGCTTTGCGGCCGAATTCAATACCATAGCCATAGACGACGGGATCGCCATGGGCCATTCCGGAATGCTCTATTCGCTGCCGTCACGCGACCTGATTGCCGATAGTGTCGAGTACATGGTCAATGCCCACTGTGCCGATGCCATGGTATGCATATCGAACTGCGACAAGATAACGCCAGGCATGCTGATGGCTGCCATGCGACTGAATATTCCCACCGTCTTTGTGTCCGGAGGCCCCATGGAAGCGGGCCGCATCGACGGAAAAGATTATGATCTGGTCGATGTGATGGTTGCTGCGGCGGATCCTTCTGTTCCTGATGACCATCTGAAGGCCCTCGAGGAGAGCGCCTGTCCGGGTTGCGGCTCCTGCAGCGGCCTGTTCACCGCCAACAGCATGAACTGCCTGGCCGAAGCGCTCGGACTGGCCCTGCCCGGAAACGGAACCATCGTGGCCACCCATCTGAACCGCCGCGGCCTTTTTATTGATGCCGCGCACTTGATCGTTAAAATATCAGAAGAATACTACTCAAAAGGCAACGACAAGGTTTTACCCCGATCGGTTGCCAACCGAACCGCCTTTCTCAATGCCATGCGGGTGGATATTGCCATGGGCGGCAGCACCAACACGGTCCTGCACCTGCTGGCGGTTGCGCATGAGGGCGAGATCGGTTTTACCCTGGCCGACATCGACCGGCTGTCGAGGGAAACCCCCAATCTTTGCAAAGTTGCGCCATCCTCTTCGTATCATGTTCAGGATGTGAATCGTGCCGGAGGAATGTTAAGTCTGATGGGCGAGCTGGCCCGGGCCGGAAAACTGGATACTTCCGCAGGGAGACTGGATTATCCAGATCTGGCTGCGGCTATCGGCCAAAATGATATTCTTTCACCGGACCTTACTGAAAAAGCACGTAAAAACTGGCTCTCGTCCCCCGGATTTATCGGACAGAACCTGCATTTTGCCTCACAGGAAAACTATTTCGATACCCCGGACACGGATCGGATATCGGGCTGCATCCGCAGTGTGGAGAGTGCCTACAGTCAGGATGGCGGACTGGCGGTTCTTTACGGCAACCTCGCCCGTGATGGAGCCGTAGTAAAAACCGCCGGTGTGCCTGACGCACAAAAGAAATTCACCGGTCCGGCCCGGGTCTTCTGTTCCCAGGAGGAGGCTGTTGAAGGCATCCTCAACGGAGCGGTCAAGCCCGGCGACGTGGTTGCCATCCTCTTCGAAGGACCCAAAGGCGGTCCGGGAATGCAGGAGATGCTGTACCCCACGTCCTATCTGAAATCCATGGGCCTCGACAAAACCTGCGCACTGATAACCGACGGCCGCTTTTCGGGCGGCACCGCCGGCCTTTCCATCGGTCACATCTGCCCCGAAGCCGCCGCCGGCGGCGCAATCGGCAAACTGCAAAACGGCGACATGGTTGAAATTGACATAGAAACCCGGCAATTGAACGTCGTTGAGACGCATGATAATGAGACGCATGATAATGCGTCTCTACGGGTACCAGGCCCAACCCGCCGGGTGGTTTCCAAGGCCCTGCAGGCCTATGCCAGCATGGTGGGCCCGGCCAGCGAAGGTGCCGTAAGATTGACGATTGGCGTTTGACGATTTTATTCCGCGTCACGCGTCACGCGTCACGCATCACGAAAAACAGAGCATGAAAGAAACAACAGAGATATCAGGCGCCGATGCCATTATGCTGGCGCTGCAGGCAGAAAACGTTGAGGTTATGTTCGGATATCCGGGCGGAGCTATCATGCCGTTATATGATTCCATGTACCGGTTCGGAAACCTGCGGCATGTGCTGTCGCGCCATGAACAGGGTGCCATCCATGCGGCACAGGGGTATGCCCGCGTAACCGGGAAACCCGGCGTCTGCCTCACAACATCGGGCCCGGGTGCCACCAACCTGCTTACCGGACTGGCCGATGCCTTCATGGATTCCACACCGCTGGTATGCATAACCGGACAGGTTAATGCCCGGTATATCGGATCCGATGCTTTTCAGGAGGCTGATATCCTGGGGTTAACCACCCCGGTGACCAAATGGAATGTCCGCATAACCAAAGCCACCGATCTGCTGGAAGCCCTGGCGCAGGGATTCTTTATTGCAGGCAGCGGGCGGCCGGGCCCTGTGGTCATTGATATCGCTAAAAATGTTTTCACCGAAAAAATAGTATACGATTATAAACCCTGCACCGGGATTTCATCCTATGTACCTGTACCTGAGCCCGATGAAAAGAGAATCCGTAAGGCGGCAGAATGGATCAACCAGGCTGAGCGTCCGATCCTTTTCTTCGGCCAGGGCATCACCCTTTCAGGAGCTTCAAATGAACTTAGGTTGTTGATTGAAAAGGCCGGCATGCCGGCAGCTTCCACACTGCTGGGGCTGTCGGCCCTGCCAGCCAGTCACCCGCTCAACATGGGCATGCTCGGAATGCACGGGAATTATGCCCCGAATATCCTTTCCGCCCGGGCCGACCTGATACTGGCCGTAGGAATGCGGTTCGACGACCGGGTTACCAGCGATCCCTCCACCTTCCTCCCGAATGCAAGAATCATCCATGTGGATATCGATGCATCGGAGCATGGCAAGGTCCTCCATACGCACCTGACCATTGCAGGGGATGCCCGGCATACCCTGAGCCGCCTTCTCGAACAAATCGAGCCGGCAACTAAGCATGAGTGGACCGAAGAATTCAGAATGCTCCGGAAGACCGAGGACAGCAGAGTTTGCGATGATGATCTTGATAACGGGGGCGAGCACATCAAAATGGGAGCCATCATCCGGAAAATGTCGGAACGGTTCCCCAAAGATACCATCGTGGTTACGGACGTGGGACAGCACCAGATGAAAGCTGCACGGTACTATCCCTTTGAGGAGCCGAGAAGTTTCGTAACCTCAGGCGGATTGGGTACCATGGGCTTCGGCCTTCCTGCTGCCATCGGCGCGAAAATCGGCTGTCCCAACCGGCAGGTGCTTGCCTTCATCGGCGACGGGGGGTTCCAGATGACACTCCAGGAAATCATGACCGCCATTCAGGAGAAGGCAGCCGTAAAGATCGTTGTGCTGAACAACGGATTTCTGGGGATGGTCCGGCAGTGGCAGGAACTCTTCTTTGCTAAAAGATACGCGAGTACCGAGTTGTTGAATCCCGATTTTGCCCGCGTGGTTGAAGCCATGGGATTGCCATCCCGGCGAATCGACCAGCCCTCCGAGGTGGATGAGGCTATCGGATGGCTGCTGGATGAGCCTGGTGCCTGCTTCCTGGAAGTGGCCGTGGATCCCGAAGAGAATGTATTCCCGATGGTGCCCGCCGGCACCCCCGTGTCAGAAATGTTACTTGAAAAATCAAATACCTGATCCTATGAAAAACAGTTATCTCGTTACCGTTTATGCGCATGACCGCATCGGGCTGCTCCTCAGGGTTGCCCAGCTGGTTACCCGCAAGAATCTGAGTATCGACCGGCTCACCCTGAATGAATCGGCTGTTCCCGGCGTGACCTGGATCAGCCTGGTGGTACGGACCGATTCCCGGACCATCCAGACCCTGGTAAAACAGCTCGAGAAACAGATCGAGGTCCTGCAGGCATTTCATGCCGAGGAGCCGGTGAGAAAAGGACAATTATTAATGGAGCAACGAACAGCTCATTCAATTAGTTAATATTTAAGTAGTTATGGCAGAAATGAAATTTGGCGGGGTCACCGAACAGGTTATGACCCGCGAGGAGTTCCCTTTGATAAGGGCGAAGCAGGTAATGGCCGGGGAGACCATCGCAGTACTCGGGTATGGGGTTCAAGGTCCGGGGCAGGCTTTGAATCTGAAAGACAATGGATTTAAGGTCATTGTCGGACAACGCAAAGGCACATCAACCTGGCAGAAAGCCCTGAACGACGGATGGGTTGAAAACGAGACCCTGTTCGAACTGGATGAGGCCTGCGCCAGGGGTACCATCCTCACCTTTCTTCTCTCCGATGCCGGCCAGATCGCGGCCTGGCCCACCGTAAAGAAACATCTGACGAAAGGCAAGGCGCTATGCTTTTCTCACGGCTTCGGAATAACTTTTAACGAAAAAACAGGAATTGTACCGCCCTCTGACGTGGACGTCATCCTCGTGGCTCCCAAGGGATCGGGTACCTCCCTGCGGAGGCTCTTCCAGGCCGGCAAGGGGCTCAATTCCAGCTATGCCGTGCACCAGAACTCAACTGGAAAAGCCTATGACAGGGTGCTGGCCATGGGCATCGGCATCGGATCGGGATACCTTTTTGAAACCTCTTTCCGTAAAGAAGTGTATTCCGATTTAACCGGCGAGCGCGGCGTCCTCATGGGTGCCATTGCCGGAGTTTTTGAAGCGCAGTATAATTGCCTCCGCCGGAACGGGCACTCCCCGTCGGAAGCATTCAACGAAACGGTGGAAGAGCTCACCCAAAGCCTCATGCCGCTGGTGGCCGAAAACGGCATGGACTGGATGTACGCCAACTGCTCCACCACCGCCCAGCGCGGCGCCCTCGACTGGCGGCACAAATTCCGGAAAGCGGTGGACCCGGTGTTCGATGAACTCTATGCAAGCGTAGTCTCCGGAAGGGAAGCCGAAATCGCCATCGAAGCCGGCCGCAAGCCCGATTACCGCGCCGGACTCGAGAAAGAACTCACCGAACTCCGCAATTCAGAAATCTGGCAAGCCGGCGCTCAGGTTCGCAAATTACGTCCCTAAACAGATTTGTTGATGAGTTGATGTGATGATGTGATGATGTGTTGATGTGAAGATGAGATTATGGGAGGCTGTCATTCCGGCGGAAGCCGGAATCTCCTGCCCTTATACCCCAAACCTCATACCCTATACCCAATGATCATCGAATCATCGAATCAACGAATCATCACATCATCAAATCAGAATTAGATGAACAAACTATTTATTTTTGACACAACGTTGCGCGACGGCGAGCAAGTACCCGGCTGCCAGCTGAATACGATCGAGAAGATCGAGGTGGCGCGGGCGCTGGAGGCGCTGGGAGTGGACGTGATTGAGGCGGGATTTCCCGTTTCAAGCCCTGGCGATTTCGATGCCGTGGTGGAGATCGCCCGGGCCGTTAAGGACCCGGTGATCTGTGCGCTCACCCGCGCCGTTGAGAAAGATATCGAGGTGGCCGCCGAAGCCCTCAAAGCCGCACGCCGTGGACGCATCCATACGGGTATCGGGACTTCTCCTTACCATATCTTTAACAAGCTCAAATCCAATCCCGATGAGATCCTTGAGCGGGCGGTGAAAGCCGTGAAATACGCTAAAAGGTTCGTGGAGGATGTGGAGTTTTATGCCGAGGATGCCGGCCGGTCGGAAAACGAATATCTGGCTAAAGTAATAGAGGCCGTAATCGCTGCCGGAGCCACCGTGGTGAATATCCCCGATACCACCGGTTATTGCCTGCCGCAGGAGTATGGTGAAAAGATCCTCTACCTGGTAAACAACGTAAAGAACATCGACCAGGCTGTAATTTCCACCCATTGCCACAACGACCTCGGGATGGCGACCGCCAACTCCCTGGCCGGGGTCATGAACGGCGCCCGGCAGGTGGAGGTCACCATCAACGGGATCGGAGAGCGAGCCGGGAACACATCCCTTGAGGAGGTAGTAATGGCCGTGAAAACCCGGAAGAATTTTCCGGTATCGACAACCGTAAATTCCAAACTGATCCTTGAAACCAGCCGCCTGGTCTCCTCCCTGATGAATATGCCGGTACAGCCGAACAAGGCGATCGTGGGCCGCAATGCCTTTGCACATTCATCAGGAATACATCAGGACGGAGTGCTCAAGGATCGTGAGAATTATGAGATCATCGACCCGGCCGATGTGGGCGTTGATGAATCCGCCATCGTTTTGACCGCACGGTCGGGCAGGGCGGCGCTGAAACATCACCTCGACCGCCTGGGCTACCGGTATGAAAACGGGTCGCTCGATGAGGTCTATACCCGCTTCCTCACCATGGCCGACAAGAAAAAGCAGGTTACCGATGTGGACCTGCTGCTCCTGATCGGCCGGGATTCTGCCTCGGGCGCCCGCTTGTCGTTGAAACTGCTGCAGGTTCTTGCGGGCATGTCCACCGTTCCGATGGCTACCGTTCACCTGATGATGGACGGAGAGGAAAAGGCAGAGACCGCAGAAGGGAACGGGCCTTTCGATGCCGCATTCAAGGCGGTAACCCGGTTGATTGATGAACCTTTCGAGGTGGATGAATTCCTGATACAGGCCATTACCCGCGGCAGCGACGACGTCGGCAAGGTGCACGTCAGGGTGAAAGGCCGCGGCCGGATCTTTTACGGATTCTCAGCCGATACCGATATTGTAACTGCCTCGGTGAGAGCCCTGGTGGATGCCCTCAATAAAATGATTTCTTCCAATGGCCGGTAAAACGCTGATCGACAAGCTGTGGGACCAGCATGAGGTGAAAGTCCTGGAGGACGGATCCTCGGTCCTCTATATCGACCGCCATTTTATCCACGAGGTAACCAGTCCGCAGGCCTTTGCCGGCCTTGAAAAGCGGGGGCTCCCGTTTTTCCGTCCGGATCAGGCAGTGGCTACCATGGACCATAACATTCCGACCACCGGCCAGGCGAATCCCATGATGGGACCGGAATCCTCCCTCCAGGTTTCCCGGCTGAAAGAGAACTGTGAGAAATTCGGCATCCCGCTGTACGGAATGACGCATGAATGGAACGGAATCGTGCACGTGATCGGTCCGGAGCTGGGGATCACCCAACCGGGCATGACCATCGTGTGCGGCGACAGCCACACGGCAACCCACGGAGCTTTCGGAACCCTGGCGTTCGGAATCGGAACATCGGAGGTGGAAATGGTTATGGCTTCGCAATGCCTGCTCCAGCAGCGTCCCAAAACCTTCCGCATAACCGTCAACTCACAACTCACAACCGGAGTCACTCCCAAGGACCTGATCCTGTACCTGATCTGGAAGCTGGGAACCGCAGCCGGCACCGGGTATTTCCTGGAATTCGCCGGCGAAGCGTTCCGTTCCATGTCGATGGAGGGCCGGATGACGGTCTGCAACATGGCCATCGAGATGGGCGCACGCGGCGGACTGGTGGCCCCCGACGAGGTAACCTTTGAATACATGAAGGGCAGGGAATTCGCTCCGAAAGGCGCCGGATGGGACAAAGCCGTGGCTGAATGGAAGAAATTATATTCTGATAGTGATGCCCTCTTCGACCGTGAGGAGGTATTCGACGCTTCCGTTATCAGCCCGATGATCACCTGGGGAACCAATCCGGGGCAGGGGATGCCCATTGACGGACGCATTCCCGATGTAACCGATAAAGCCCTTGACTATATGCAGTTAAGGAGTGGTGAGGGATTGTTAGGTATGGAAATTCAATACGTGTTTGTGGGGAGCTGTACAAACGGACGGATTGAGGACCTGCGGGAGTTCGCGGAGGTGGTCAAAGGCCGGAAAAAAGCGGCCGGAGTAACCGCCTGGATCGTTCCCGGATCGCAGCTGGTGGCCAAACAGGCCCGCGAGGAGGGGATCGAAAAGATTCTCAACGACGCTGGCTTTGAGCTCCGCGAACCCGGATGCTCCGCCTGCCTGGCCATGAACGACGATAAAATCCCGGCCGGCAAGTACTGCGTTTCCACCTCGAACCGCAACTTCCAAGGCCGCCAGGGCCCCGGCGCCCGAACGTTGCTCGCCAGCCCGCGCACGGCCGCCGTCGCCGCGATAGCAGGGCGGATTACGGATCCGCGGGATTATACCCAACCCAACCCATGAAACCTACCCACCCCAACCCCTCCCTCGACCAGGGAGGGGCTTCGCTCCGAAGTAACGCTGGTGCTCAAAGCCCCTCCCTGGTCGAGGGAGGGGTTGGGGTGGGTACGTTGAACAGGGGATCCCTGCTTCCACAGGGATGACAGCTCCTTCATCACCACATCACACATCACCACATCATCAAATCATCAAATCATCACATCACCACATCATCACATCATCATGTCCTTCGAACCTCTTAACCAGATAACCAGCAAGATAGTTCCGCTACGAGCCGAGAACATCGACACCGACCGCATCATCCCCGCCCGTTTCCTGAAAGCGGTCGATTCCGAGGGTTTCGGCAAGAACCTGTTTTACGACTGGCGCTATCTCCCGGATGGAACTCCTGATCCAGCCTTTATTCTGAATACCCCAGATGGCCAGGGCAAAATCCTGCTCACCGGCAAGAACTTCGGCTGCGGCTCCTCACGCGAACATGCCGCCTGGGCTCTGTATCAGTATGGATTCCGTGCCATCATCTCCTCCGGCTTCGCCGATATCTTCCGCACCAACGCCCTCAACAACGGCCTCCTCCCCATCGAAGTCTCAGAGATAGAATTAGCCACTTTGTTTGATATCCATCATCAAAATCCTTTATGTGATTGGACGGTCGACCTCCCCTCCCAAACCCTATACCCCGCAACCCTATACCCCCATGCCCCCA
>Ga0154558_1139_pt1 | contig 11946 bp, 10 predicted proteins | sample RifGroF2_FD_105701 | JGI IMG/M metagenome (GOLD analysis project Ga0154558, IMG submission 105701) | Bacteroidetes bacterium GWF2_49_14 | reverse complement strand
TGGCAAACGTTACCGGAGTCACCACCCGAATGATGGACAAGAACAACCGGTACGGTTTCAGCGTCAACCTTGCAGCCAGTGCAATCTATGACTCTCTCCAGGGCAAGCCCTCAACCGGTTACACTACAAAACTTGGAGCGGGCAAATACCGCGGTGCGTTTACATACGGTTACGACATAGCCATCCTGAGCGATACTTTCAACCCCAATGATATGGGGTATCTGAAAAAGAATAACTATATCAGTCACGGAGCCAGTTTGGGCTACCGTGTTCTTGAGCCCGTCTGGATATTCAATTCAATCACCAATACCCTGGAGCTCGATTACAGCATGATTTACAATCCCCGGGCCTACTCATCCTTTACCGGAAGCTTATCGTCCCATTTGCTGTTCAGGGACTATTCCGATATTTCGATCACCCTGATGGGGAGCCCGTTCCTTTCACATGATTACTACGAGCCCCGTGTGGCCGGGAGGTTCTTTGAGTACCCGGGCTTCTGGTCGCTCTCCACGCGCGGATCCACCGACTACCGGAAAATGCTGGCCTTCAATGCGGGAGTTGGATTTTACGGGAATGACTGGGGTGAAAAGGGATATGATTTAAGCTTCGGACCTCGATTACGGTTCAATGATAAACTGAGTCTTTTCCCATCCATAAAATATGCTTCCCAGGTTGATGACCGGGGTTATGTGTCGCTCCTTTCAGCTGATTCCATCGTATTCGGACGGAGAGATATTAAGACGGTAACAAACTCCATTACAGGATCTTATGTGTTCAACAACCGGGCCGCCCTGAGCCTGGCCTTCCGGCATTACTGGTCGCAGGTGAACTATCGGCAGTTCTATCTCCTGATGGACGACGGAACATTGGATGATTATCCGGGCTATTCACGAAACCGGGATCTGGATTTTAATGTTTTCTCCATCGATCTTGAATATGCCTGGAATTTTGCCCCCGGGAGCTATCTTACTGCCGTGTGGAAGAACAACATCAGCAAAAGCGATGAGATTCTGAATGAGTTTTTCCCTTCCTACTGGAAAAACCTGGGAAATACGGTTGTTGCACCTCAGACAAACTCTTTCTCAGTTAAAATAACCTATTATCTCGATTATCAGCGTGTGCTGGGCAAGCCGATTCCCTGAGCGCTTGTAAACCGGTGAAATTGCCTTAATTTGCAGGAACAACAGTTGCCAGATGATCCGCGTAAACAGCATTATTAAGTCGTTCGGGGAGGTCAGCGTGCTCAAGGGCATTGACCTGACCGTGGAGCCGGGCGAGATTGTTTCGATTGTAGGCCCCAGCGGGGCCGGGAAAACCACACTTTTACAGATCATGGGAACCCTTTCACGGCCGGATTCGGGGCAGGTATGGGTAAGGGAAACTGAAACCAGCCGGTTGGACGACCGGAGACTTGCTGCTTTCCGCAATCGGGAGATCGGGTTTGTTTTTCAGTTTCATCATCTTTTGCCGGAATTCACCGCGCTTGAGAATGTCTGCATCCCGGCCTTCATCGGAGGGGTTTCCAGAAAAGTTGCTGAAGGGCGGGCGACGGAGTTGCTCGAATACCTGAAGTTAACCGGACGAGGTAACCACAAGCCTTCGGAGCTGTCGGGCGGAGAAAAGCAGCGTGTGGCCGTGGCAAGAGCCCTGATGAACCGTCCGGCCGTGATCCTGGCCGACGAGCCGTCGGGTAACCTGGATTCGGCCAGCCAGCGCGACCTGCACCAGTTGTTTCTCAACTTGCGCAAGGTGATGAACCAGACTTTTGTGATCGTCACGCACGATACCGAACTCGCCAAATTGTCCGACCGCATCATTACCATGCGCGATGGGGTGATTACGGCCGACTGAACATGGGTACCCTTACCACTGGGGAGATCCGGGACCTGCTAGATGCCAAGCATGATCAATACAACCATCCCGGATTTATTCCCGCGGATCCCATCAGCATTCCACACTCTTTTACCCGGCGGGAGGATATCGAGATTTCCGCTTTTCTGACGGCCACCATTGCCTGGGGCAACCGTGCGTCAATCCTGCGGAGCGCCGGACGGATCATGGACTTCATGGACCGGTCTCCTTTTGAATTCATCATGAACTACGGCGATGACGGTACGCCGGGAGTTCAGGGTTTTGTTCACCGCACCTTTAACGGGGCCGATCTGGACTACTTTTTCCGCCGGATCCGGTTTATATATTCCGATAAAGGTGGCCTAGAGCAGGTTTTTTTGGAAGGCTACAGGCAGGGCGGAATCCATGGCGCCCTTGATCATTTTCGGCAGGTTTTTATCTCTTCCGATGTGCCTGGCTGGACCGCCCGCCATGTGTCGGACGTCGGCCGCGGCTCCGCTGCCAAGCGGCTGAACCTGTTCCTGATGTGGATGGTGAGATACGACCGCCGCGGCGTGCATTTCGGATTATGGAAGGGGATCCCGGCCGGGGCGCTGATGATCCCGCTGGATACCCATGTGGGCAGGGTTGCTCGGGAGCTCGGGCTATTGAAGCGGAAGGGCAACGATTGGCAGGCGGTTGAGGAGTTGACGGCTGCCTTGCGGAAGATGGATCCTGAGGATCCGTGTAAATATGATTTCAGCCTTTTCGGGCTGGGAATTTTTGATAAATTCTGATATGTCGAACGAATGGTTTCAGTTTAAGCAATTTATGATCCGGCAGGATCGCACGGCCATGAAGGTGGGTACCGACGGGGTTCTCCTGGGTGCATGGGCCGGGTCGGGCTGGCTGCTGAATATTCTCGATATCGGCACCGGCACCGGACTCATTGCCCTGATGATGGCACAGCGGTTCCCGGGTGCCCGGATTGATGCCCTCGAGATCGATCCGGTATCTTCGGGACAAGCGGCTGAAAATGCGTCGGCATCGCCTTTCGCCCGGCGCATTTCAATTTTCAATGCCGATTTCGTTACCTGGGAAGCTGAAAAGAAATATGACCTAATTGTATGCAATCCACCATTTTTTAAGGATTCCCTCCAATCCCCCGATGCCGGACGAACAGCCGCCCGGCACGAGGATTTGCTGCCCCTCAGTGATTTGATCAGGAAAAGTGCAGGATTGCTCTTCCCGGATGGCGGACTGGCCCTGATCATTCCCGTTGACCGGCTCCCCGAAGTGGCAAAGGTTGCATTGGAGACCGGACTGAACCTGAACCGAATCTTACGGATCAAGGGAACGCCGAGTGTTCCGGTAAAGCGCGTATTGATTCATCTGGATAAGAAATTCCTGCCGGTGGAGATGGGGGAACTCACGCTGGAAGGGGAAGAAAGAGGCTCTGCGTCGGAAGAGTATGGGCGACTTACTCAGGAGTTCTATCTTGAAAAATAATAATTAACTCGGCTAACGCCTCGCAAAATGGCCTCCCTATGGTCGGCTAATTGGCGCTTCGCGCTAATTAGTGAGCGTCAGCGAACCAATTTGCGACCGCAGGGAGCCAATTAGCGAGGCGCCAGCCGAGTCAATTATTCTTCCTCCTCAATAAATTCCACTCCGTATTCCTTGAGCTCCTGCAAAATGGGTACATAGAATTCTGCATGCGTGGGAACCTGAACGCCGGTGGCGCGGATGGTACCGTTGAGGACCAGGCGGGCGGCGATGGCCAGGGGGGTTCCGACGGTGATGGACATGGCGGTTTCGCGCTGGTCACGGCCGATCACGATCAACGATGATTTATGACGGTAGGTTTTGTCTTTGTATTCATAGTCAAATACATGCTGCATCACGATCATGTCTTTGTCGGACGGCTCAAGCTTCCATTTCTCCTCTAATTTTCGTTGCAGGATCTGGGCCGGGGTGGCTTGTTTGAGACCGATCCCCGATTTTTCAAACAATCCGAGCCAGGATAATTTTGTCATAATCTCACCGTCGGCTGGGATGCCCAGGTAGGTTGCGAGCCGTTCCTGAACGCTCCTGCCGTTGGTCCCCGGCACAAATGCATCGGTGAATTCCAGCCAGCTCATGCTTTCGGAATCATCGATCGTGTAACTGTCGTCGGTCATGCCCAGTTGGACAAAAACATCCCAGGCCGCGCAGTACCCGGGACGGCGCATGGTGCCCCGCATGAGAGTTTTGATTTCGGGAAGTTTGTACACTTCGCGGTACTGCAGGGAATCGCGGTTGGCATAAACTTCGAACTCACCGAGATGGAGAACACTGGCTTTTTCGGTTTGACGGAACAGCTGATGGTACGGGATATACTTAACCTGTCCGTTGCGGATGTACATCGAGGTTCCCTGTCCGGCAAGCACCACGTTTCGGGGATTCCAGGTGAATTTGTAGTTCCAGGGGTTATTGTCAGATTCCGGGGCGATCAGGCCGCCGGTGTAGGAGCGGAAACCGGTGAGTTTGCCGCCGCGCTGCCGGATGGCATCGATGACGCGCATGGCCGACATATGGTCGATCCCGGGATCCACGCCGAGCTCATTAAAGAAGAGTATGCCCTTTTGGCGGGCCAGGTAATCCAGTCTCCGGATCTCCGGCGAAACATAAGAGGCGGTGAGCATGCTCCTGCCAAACTCCAGGCACGCCTCGGCCACCATCGGGTGAAAACGGGCCGGCAGCATGGAGATGACCAGGTCGGCATCGCGGACCGACTGGTTTTTCTGCTGTTCATTGAAAATATCGAACGGTATGGCGGTTCCCCGCGGGTTGGCTCCGGTTTTCTGGCGTGCGTTTTCCAGGTTCACATCGCCAACCGTTACCTGCCAGTCCTCTTTTTCAGCATGGCGTAACAGGTAGCCAATCAGGCTTGATGTGGAGAGGCCCGCGCCCAGAACAAGGATTTTCTTCATGGCAAGAGATCGTAAAGGTATACCTGCTAAATTAGCATATTTATCTTTGCTGAGATCAAAACCGCATAATGGCCCTTAACGAACCACTGGTCGACACCCCGCTGATGAAGCAATACATGGCGGTGAAGCATAAGTATCCCGATGCCATTCTGCTCTTCAGGGTGGGTGATTTCTATGAAACCTTCTCAGAGGATGCGATCAGGGCCTCCCGGATTTTGGGGATCACACTTACCCGGCGTGCCAACGGTGCCGCAACGTTTGTGGAGCTGGCCGGATTTCCGTTCCATGCCCTTGATACCTACCTTCCCAAGCTGGTCAGGGCCGGCGAGCGGGTAGCCATCTGCGAGCAGCTCGAGGATCCGAAGCTTACCAAGAAGATCGTAAAGCGGGGAGTGACCGAGCTTATTACGCCCGGGGTTTCCATCAACGACCAGATACTGGAGCACAAGGAGAACAATTTTCTTGCGGCCGTCCACATGGACCGGCAGATGGCCGGCGTTGCCTTCCTGGATATCTCAACCGGTGAGTTTCTGGCGGCAGAGGGGTCGTTTGAATATATCGACAAGCTCCTGAACAGTTTTGCCCCGAAAGAGGTGCTGTTTGAGCGCGGAAAGGAAAAGCTTTTTGAAAATAACTTCGGATATAAGTTCTACACCTTTAAGCTCGACGACTGGATCTTTACCCAGGATGCTGCACGGGAGCGGCTGCTGAAACAGTTTGAGACGGCTTCGCTGAAAGGTTTCGGTATCGATTCCATGGATTTTGCCACCGTTTCGGCTGGGGCGATCCTCAGTTACCTCGACCAGACGCAGCACGACCGCACCCGGCATATCTCCTCGATTTCGCGTATTGAGGAATCAAATTTTGTCTGGCTCGATAAATTCACCATCCGGAACCTGGAGCTGTTTCACCCGATCAATGAGGGCGGACGCACCCTGATCGATATTCTTGACCAAACCATTTCACCGATCGGCGCGAGGCTCCTGAAACGATGGATTTCTCTTCCGCTCAAGGAGATACAGCCTTTGAACGAGCGGTTTAATGTGGTCGAATACTTTCTGAAGCACCCCGATTTCAGGGAGCATATCGAGGATCATGTCAGGCATATTGGCGATCTTGAGCGCCTCATCTCCAAGGCGGCAGTAGGCAGGATCTCCCCCCGGGAGGTGGTGCAGCTGCGCTTTGCACTGACAGCGATTGAACCGGTGAAGCTCTCGTGCGAGTCGGCTGATGATGCCACCCTCCGTAGAATCGGCGAGCAACTGAACCCGTGCCGTACCATCCGGGACCGGATTGAAAGGGAGCTGGTGGCAGATGCCCCGAATCAGGTGGGCAAGGGCAGGGTGGTTGCCGAAGGGGTGGATGAGGAGCTCGATGAGCTCCGGTCCATAGCCTATTCGGGAAAGGATTACCTGGCCAACCTGCAGGAGCGGGAAGGGCTGCGCACCGGCATCACTTCGCTGAAGGTGGGGTTCAATAATGTATTCGGATATTATTTCGAGGTTCGGAATACGCACAAGGACAAAGTTCCCGAAGAGTGGACCCGGAAGCAGACCCTGGTGGGTGCCGAGCGGTATATCAATGAGGAGCTGAAAGAGTACGAGACCAAGATCCTTGGTGCAGAAGAAAAAATCTTCGCCATTGAAACCCGGATCTTTACCGAGCTTGTAACGGCCTTATCGGAATACATTACTCCGATACAACTCAATGCCAGGCTGGTTGCCACGCTCGATGTGCTCAGGGCTTTCTCGGCCATCGCCATGGCCAACCGATATATTCGCCCGGTTCTTACCGATGACAATACGCTGGAGATCAGGCAGGGCAGGCACCCGGTGATCGAAAAGCAGCTGCCGGCTGGCGAAGAGTATATTGCCAACGACCTGGAACTGGATACCGACAACCAGCAGATCATTATCATCACCGGACCGAACATGGCCGGAAAGTCGGCCCTTTTGCGCCAGACGGCACTGATCGTGCTGATGGCCCAGATTGGCTGTTTCGTACCGGCGGAGTCCGCACGGATCGGACTGGTCGACAAAATATTTACGCGTGTGGGCGCGTCTGACAACCTGTCGCTGGGGGAATCCACCTTCATGGTTGAGATGACCGAGGCGGCCAGCATTATCAACAACCTTTCCCCGCGAAGCCTGATATTGTTCGATGAACTGGGCCGGGGGACCAGCACCTATGATGGAATTTCAATTGCATGGTCCATTGTGGAGTATATACACGAGCACCCGAAAGCGAGGGCCAAGACCCTGTTCGCCACGCATTACCATGAGCTGAACGAAATGGAGGAATCTTTTAAACGGGTAAAGAATTATAATGTTTCAGTACGGGAGGTGGACAACAAGGTGATCTTCCTTCGCAAGCTGGTTCGCGGCGGAAGTGAGCACAGTTTCGGGATTCATGTGGCGCGAATGGCCGGTATGCCCAAGTCGATCGTTGCACGTGCCAACGAGATACTGAAAGAGTTAGAAAAATCGCACCGGAAAGAGCTGATGAAAGAACCCATCCGCGAGCTGGCCGATCATCGCGAAGGGCTGCAGCTCTCCTTTTTTCAACTCGATGATCCGGTACTGAAACAGATCCGTGACGAGATTGCGAGTCTGGATATCAATAATTTAACGCCGATAGAGGCTCTGAATAAATTGAACGACATAAAACGGATAACGGGGTTAAAATAGTTGCCGGTTGCCGGTTACCAGTTAGGCCAGAACTGTCATCCTGACGAAAGTCAGGATCCCATGCCTCGGAGCGTTGTCATCCCCGCGAAAGCGGGGACCGGTTCCTCTGCGTACCGCGATTTAAGGGATGCGATCCCCGCTTTCGCGGGGATGACAAGTGTACCGGCCGGCCTTAGCGCCGGCCTAACAAGTAACCAGTAACAAAAGAATATACTATGGAATCTTGCCCCTGGCCCTCCTCCGACCCCCTGATGATCGCCTATCATGACACCGAATGGGGAACTCCGGTTCACGACGACCGGAAATGGTTTGAATTCATCGTGCTCGATGCCTTCCAGGCCGGGCTGAGCTGGCGCACCGTGCTGCACAAGCGGGAGAATTTCCGGGCGGCATTTGATCATTTTGAGCCGGCGGTTGTAGCCCGATATCGGGAAGAAAAGATTCTGGAACTCATGCAGGATGCCGGGATCATCCGGAACCAGTTGAAAATACGGTCGGCGGTCATCAATGCACGGGCTTTTATGAGGGTTCAGGAGGAATTCGGGAGTTTCGACCGGTACATCTGGGGTTTCACCGGCGGCAAGGTTGCGCATAGTCATCTCGATGACCTTACTGGAATGCCGGCCTGCAGCAAGCTTTCCGACCTGATCAGCAAGGATCTGATCAAGAGGGGTTTCAAATTCGCAGGATCTACCATAGTGTATGCATTCCTGCAGGCTGCCGGGGTGGTTAACGACCATGTTACCGGCTGTTTCCGGTATAAAGAGCTGATAATTCAATATCCGGAGTGAAAAAATCGGAAAATTTTTTTCCGTGAAAGCAAAAAACGATTAGATTTGCAATCCCAAATGCGAGAATAGCTCAGTTGGTAGAGCACGACCTTGCCAAGGTCGGGGTCGCGGGTTCGAGTCCCGTTTCTCGCTCAAAAAAAAGCCTGAATGTTATTACCCATTCAGGTTTTTTACTTTTAACTTTTTAACTTCACACCCACACTCACACTCTATTCACCCACCTCGCCCAGGTGGCGGAATTGGTAGACGCGCTGGACTTAAAATCCAGTAGCCAATTGCGGCTGTACCGGTTCGACTCCGGTCCCGGGCACAAAAAAACCGGCTTAAGGCCGGTTTTTTTTGTGCCCGGTTGCCAGTTTGGCAGGTGCACTTGTCATCCCCGCGAAAGCGGGGATCGCGTCCCATAAATCGAGGTACGCAGGGGAACCGGTCCCCGCTTTCGCGGGGATGACAACGCTCCGAGGCAACCTGGCAGTTGGTCCCCGCTTTCGCGGGGATGACAACGCTCCGAGGCGAACCAGTTGCGGCTCACTTCTTAAGAAACTCCTCAAACGCTCCCCGGTCCCAGCTAATCTTCAGCTCCCCGGCGGCCAGCCAAGTGATCAGGCCCGCGGCATAGTTCACAAATGAAGCCATGTTCACATAATCCATTTTCTCCGGTTCATCGGAAGGTTTGTGGATCAGGTTCATATCATCGGTGGTGACCAGTGTAAAGGCCGGGATGTTCAGTTCGGTCTTGTCGCCATTCCGTTTAAAAGCGAAGGTGGCGTTATCCGATGCAAAGAATACCCCGGGAGGAGTCTGCATCTGAGTGGCAACCTTCCAGGGATCCGCAGGGGTGTATTTGCCCACCAGATCATCAAAATCTGTAAAAAGATATCCTGTGATGATAAAAAGGTGATCGCCCAGGGTTTTAAACTCCCCGGTCATCTCGAAATTCAGGTTGAGTTTGAGTTGTTCAATCGGGATCACCGGATGTCCGAGGAACCACCGCGAACCGTTCATTCCGCTCTCTTCGCCGCTCCAGGCAGCAAAAAGAACGGAGCGTTGGGGCCGGTTTTCCGGCTGGGTTAGCAGGCGGGCCAGGGCCATTACGGTGGCGGTGCCGGTGGCATTATCGTCGGCGCCGTTGTAGATCGAGTCGCCGTCCACAGGCTGCCGGATGCCGACATGGTCGAAATGGGCCGACACCAGTATCCACTCATTTTTCAGTACGGGATTGGTTCCCTCAAGGATGCCCACCACGTTCCGCTCATGGATGGTGACATTATTGCGGTCTTTCACCGAATATTCCTGGAAAAAGGAGGTATCGCCAACAGCCGGCCTGAGCCCTGCGCCTCGAAAAACATCGGAAATATATTGTGCAGCCTGCAGCATTTCAGGAGATCCGTTCCTGCGACCTTTCATCTCATCACTTGCCAGATAGTAAACCCAGGTTTTGAGCTCGTCGGGGGTTATCGTCCGGGTTTGCTGCGGACTGGCCGGTTGTACCGCCAGCATCAGGATAAAAAGGGCAAAAACAGATAGTTTCATGGTTCGCGTTTTTGAATCTGGCGAATGTATATATATTTGATCAACCTGATAAAGACTGCAAAACATGAAAAAGAGATTAATTCCATCGTTCCTTTTGATTTTTGCGATGGCGCTGGCCATGGGCTCGTGCCAGGATAAAAACCCGGTTATTGAAATCGAGACGCCGAAAGGGAAAATTTTGGTGGAATTGTATCCCGATAAGGCGCCCGTGACTGCGGGGAACTTTCTGGATCTGGTGAAGAAGGGGGTCTATGACGGCGGGGATTTTTATCGGACCGTGCGGGGGGTTGATGAAAACAATCCTGTAGTGATCCAGGTACTGCAGGGAGGTGTTGCCAACAAGGAGCTGAAAGAAAAGGTTTCTCCGATCGCCCATGAAACCACTGAACAGACCGGCATCAAGCACCTCGACGGGGTGATATCCATGGCACGGTCAAAACCGGGAACGGCGACGACCGAGTTTTTCATCTGTGTTAATGCTCAGCCCGAGCTTGATCTCCGGGGCAGGCGGAACCCCGATGGACAGGGATTTGCCGCATTCGGGAGGGTTCTTGAAGGGATGGAGGTGGTAAGAGCGATCTGGAGCGGGAATGCCGAAGGGCAGCGCCTGGTCCCCCCGCAGCGAATACATAAGATTGTAGTCAAATGAGCGAAGCAAGAGATTATCCACTTTGGCTGCAGGAACGGGGGCGGCGCATATTCTGGTTTCCGCTGACCCGATTCGTCCTGGCCATGATTTTCTTTGTTGCCACTGTGGGGCTGGCGATGGGAATAGGATCGCTTTTAACAGGCTCCCTGGGCGGCAGTGTAAGCAAATCGGGTTTGTCGGCTTTACGGATGCTCCTGACCTGCACAGCGGCGGTTGCCGGATACTGGCTCTATTGCCGATGGATTGAAAACCGGAAAATGATCGAGATGAACCCGCAGAAACTGCTGGGGCAAACGGGCCTCGGCCTGCTGCTGGGTTTTGGGTTTATCTCGCTGATCATGCTGCTGATGGCAGCTTGCGGAAGCTATAAGATATCGGGATTAAATTCAGCATCCGTTCTGGTGCCGGTGCTGATCATGTCGTTGCAAGCGGGCATCGTAGAAGAGATCCTGAGCCGGGGGATCATTTTCCGGATCGCCGAGGAGGGGATCGGAACCTGGCTTTCGGTGATTCTCTCCGCATTCATCTTCGGATTCTTGCATAGCTGGAATCCCAACGCAACAATCTTCAGTTCGGTTTCGATCGCGCTGACCGCCGGGGTGATCCTGGCCATGCTTTACGTGCTCACCCGGCAGCTATGGATCGTTATCGGCATGCATATCGCCTGGAACTTCACGCTTGGCGGGATCTACGGCGCACCGGTATCCGGCGGGGATCCGGCCGGACTTTTCACGGCATCCTTTCCGGGACCGGAATGGATCACCGGCGGGTCGTTCGGACCGGAGGCATCGGTGATTACCCTGGGTGTTTTTATCCTGTTCGGAATATTTTTGATCAGGAAAAGCATCCGCAACAAAAGTTATATCAAACCCCTTTGGAGGAAAAAGAATGATTGAGATACGAAAGGCCGATGCTTCTGACGCGGCTGTGATTGCTGCGTTCCAGCTGGCCATGGCTCTCGAGACGGAAAACCTGGTGCTCGACGCGGTAACCGTTCATCGTGGCGTACACGCGGTATTTGATGATGAGGGAAAAGGCTTCTACTTGGTGGCCGTTGATTCAGAGCGTATTGTGGCCAGCCTGATGATCACCTTTGAGTGGTCCGACTGGCGGAACCGGACCGTCTGGTGGATCCAGTCGCTTTACGTGATTCCCGAAATGCGGCGAAAGGGCATTTACCGGCAGATGTATGCCTGGCTGCGCCAGCAGGTTGATTCCAACGATTCGATCGGCGGGATCCGGCTGTATGTGGATAAATCCAACCTCCCGGCCCAAAAGGTATATGAGGAGTTGGGGATGGATGGGGAGCATTATAGGTTTTACGAGGACATGAAAAAATAATAAATGTTGATGGATGGGCCGGCGCTAAGGCCGGCCCGTACACTGGGGGCTGTCATTCCGGCGTATTCTAAGATAAAACCAAATTTTATGGCGGTTTTTTTTATGCTGCAAATTTCATAGTGTCAACATAGGGCGTTCCGCGT
>Ga0154558_1158_pt1 | contig 12003 bp, 6 predicted proteins | sample RifGroF2_FD_105701 | JGI IMG/M metagenome (GOLD analysis project Ga0154558, IMG submission 105701) | Bacteroidetes bacterium GWF2_49_14 | reverse complement strand
TAGTGAGCGAATGCGAACCAATTAGCGACCGCAGGGAGCCAATTAGCGAGGCGCAAGCCGAGTCAATTATAGAGCTCCCCGATCTATCTTCTCCCATGGAAAGTACGTAACCCCCCCCTCCTGATAGCTCTCCCGGCCCAGATGCCCGTAACTTGCCGTTGGCCGATAAACGGGATTCTTCAGGCCCAGATCGCGGATGATCCTGTATGGCCGGAGCGGGTAGTTCTCCAAAATGTGTTGTGCGATTGCGGACTCCGTCCATCCGTTATCCGTTGTTCCGAAAGTATTGACCAGGATGGAAACCGGATCGGGTTCGCCGATGGCATAGGAAAGCTGTATTTCCATCTCACGGGCCATTCCGGCAGCAACAAGGTTCTTGGCGATATATCGGGCTGCATAGGCACCGGAACGGTCAACCTTTGAGGGGTCTTTTCCGGAGAAGGCGCCGCCGCCATGCCTCGACCAGCCGCCATAGGTATCCACGATGATCTTCCGTCCGGTAAGGCCGCTGTCACCGTCGGGACCCCCGGTGATGAACAGTCCCGTGGGATTGATCTTAATCTTCATTCCATTGTTGAATAATTCACGGATATGGGGTGGAAGGGTATCCAGCAGCCGCGGTAGCACATGTTTTACCATATCTTCGTGGATGATCAGTCCCGGTTCTTTTATCCCCGGCATCGGATCATGCTGGGTGGAAACCAGCAGGGTATCCACCGAGCGCGGAATGCGGTTCTCATCGTAAAATACGGTAAACTGCGACTTGCAGTCGGGACGCAGGTAGGTCATCACCTTCCCTTCGCGGCGAACATCGGCCAGAATCCGTAAAATCCGGTGCGATAAATCAATCGCCACCGGCATGTAGGTTTCCGTCTGATTACAGGCGTATCCGAACATAATTCCCTGGTCTCCGGCTCCCTGATCCTCGGGATTCGACCGGTCAACTCCCATGGCAATATCCGGTGACTGCTTGTGGATATAGGACTGAATCTCCGCGGATGTATCTGAAAAATTGATTTCCGGACGAGTATAGCCGATGTCGCGGATCACCTGCCGAACAGTTTCTTCAATATTTACATGAGAAGCAGAGGTAACCTCTCCGGCCAGTACCACCCGGTTGGTGGTCACAAGCGTTTCGATGGCAACATGCGACTCGGGATCTCCCCTGAGATATTCATCCAGCAACGCATCGGAAATCTGGTCGGCCACTTTATCGGGATGGCCTTCTCCCACGGATTCACTTGTAAACAGGAACCCTTTTTGCAAATTCAGACTCATTACACAGTTGTTTTAAATTAATACTGTGCATCAACAATCGACGAGGGATAATTCAGAGTTGCGCTTTTTTGATCTGAAACGACCCACATCCTTTTAACCACCGTGGCGTGCCGCTCGGTTGGTTCCCCATTCGGGGGATCGTGATGCGGCGCAAAGATAAATATTTTTTGGTTTGATACAAGCAGGTGCTGATCGTGACGTGTGATGCGAAATTCCCTGAATCTCATTTTCAAAATTCGACACTCTGGGTTGGAATCTCAACGTTAAACCCTCGAACCTTTCATTAATTTAGTTGCCTAAACCTTCACACTAAATGAGCAAGCCGGCTTCTTCCTTCAACCACGCCTACATCCTTGGCATTTCTTTCATTTCCGCCCTGGGCGGGTATCTGTTCGGTTTTGATTTTGCCGTGATTTCGGGGGCCCTCCCCTTTTTGCGGGAGCAATTTGCACTGACCGCCTGGTGGGAGGGATTTCTTACGGGTTCGCTGGCCTTGGGCTGCATTGTGGGGTGCCTGTTTGCCGGCAACCTGGCCGACCGGTATGGAAGGAAACCCGGGCTGCTGATTGCGGCATTGATTTTTGCCATTTCTTCTATCGGGATGTCTGTGTCACCCTCTCTTAACATATTCATTATCATGCGATTTTCAGCAGGGATCGGCGTTGGGATGGCATCAATCCTAAGCCCGATGTACATCGCTGAAGTATCACCGGCCCACGTTCGGGGGCGAAATGTGGCTATCAACCAGCTGACCATCGTGATCGGCATCCTGGTCACCAACCTGGTCAACTATTCCCTGGCCGATAGCGGCCCGGATGCATGGCGCTGGATGTTCGGTCTCGGCTGCATCCCTTCAACCCTGTTCTTCTTTGGGGTTTTTCTGCTGCCCGAGAGTCCGCGTTTCCTGGTGAAAGCCGGGAAATCCGAAAAAGCCCGGTCGGTTCTTGCCCGGATCGGCAATCCGGAGTTTGTTCAAACCACACTCAGCAAAGTTGAAGCTTCCATGCACGATGCAAGCCGTGTATCCATCCGGGAAGTATTCATGAAGGCTGTGCGGCCGGCGGTGATTGTCGGGATCGGACTGGCCGTGTTTCAGCAGTTCTGCGGAATCAATGTGGTGTTCAACTATACCTCCACGATTTTTAAATCGGTTGGCGCCGATCTCGACCGGCAGCTTCTGGAAACCGTCCTGATCGGGGTAGTTAACCTGGTATTCACGCTCGTCGCCATGTGGCAGGTCGACCGCCTGGGCCGCCGCCCGCTGATGCTCTTCGGTGCCGCAGGTCTTGCCATCAGTTACATGGTCCTGTCGACCCTCCTCCGCGCCCAGGCCAGCCCGGCTCTCATCAGTATTTTCGTGCTGGTATCCATCGCCATCTATAGTACCTCCCTGGCCCCTGTCACCTGGGTTCTCATCTCCGAGATCTTCCCCAACCGCATACGAGGCAAGGCCTCATCAGTAGCCGTGGTATCCCTTTGGGCTGCCTACTTCATCCTTGTTTTCACCTTCCCGATCCTCGCCGAAAACCTCGGCACCTACGGTCCGTTCTACCTCTATTCCGCAATATGTGTGGCCGGATATATTTTCATCAGGTTAAAGGTGAAGGAGACCAAAGGGAAGACACTGGAGGAACTCGAAGGTGTAATGACGAGGTAAGAATTGAGAGATTCGAGCGCAGAGTGTTGAATGATGAAATTCCAGATTCAAGGTGTCGTAGAGACGCATAATGATGCGCCTCTACCTGGATCTAATTTTCAGCATTCGAAACTCTGTGCTCGAATCTCAAAAACGATCTCACCAAATGATTGTCGCTACCGATCCGCTCCCCAGCGTTGTGGTAATGCTCTCCCCCTTTACCCTGATATTGAAGGTCTGGTCGGAGTTGCCATCGTTTAAGACGATTACCACTTTTTTACCGTCAGGGGTCTGATAGGCGACGTTCGGTAAATTCAGCGGGACCGTGGAAGCGACGCGCACCGATCCGGCCGGAACAAATTTCGAGGCGTGGGCAATGATGTAATAGGAAACATTCCGGATTACCTCGGTTCCAATGGTAAGTGCACCTTCGCAGCTTGTGCAGCCGCCGTCGGTGTGGGGCTTATAGGAGGGATCGGAGGCAAGGTTCCATTCGAGGACATTTTTACTCCAGTTCCGGGGTGCGCCGATAACCAGGTTTTTTACATGCCAGCGCAGATCGCCTCCGAAATTGGAGGGGCCTCCCACCCACTGCTCCGTGAAATAGAGATTCTTATCGGGATGCGCATCATGAACCGTTGTGAGGGCGCTGATATCACCTCCGTACAGATGAAAGGCAGATCCATCCACAAATTGCCGTGCATCGGCATCATTCAGGATATTCATGGGATACTCCGGGACATCACAATTGTGGTCGTACAAAATAATTTTCGTTTCCAGGTTCGCCTCCCTTAATGCGGGACCCAGGTTTCTTTTGATGAACAGGGCCTGCTCTGCCCAGGGCATCTCCATGCTGGGATTGTTATGGGGATTGAGAGGCTCATTCTGGATGGTGATCGCATCAATGGCAATCCCCTCTGCCTGCATGCCCTGAATATATTTAACCAGATAGCGAGCATAGGCATCGAAATATTCCGGCAGAAGCCTTCCTCCCTTGGTGCTCTTGTTGGATTTCATCCAGGCGGGAGCCGACCAGGGAGATCCCAGGATTTTAATATCGGGATTATGAGAAAGGGCTTGCTTCAAAACCGGGATTAGATCCAGCCTGTCCTTGTCGAGACTGAAATGATCCAGCGCAACGTCAGTCTGGCCTGGCGGCATATCATCATAGGAAAAAACCGAGGCATCCAGGTCAGAAGCGCCGATGCTGATGCGAAGGTAGTTGATGCCGATGCAATTGCTATCCCTCGAAAACAGCTCCCGGATCAACCCGTCACGGCTGGCAGCTGGCAGCTTGTTGATCAGCCAGGCGCTGCCTCCAGTGAGGGTAAAGCCAAAGCCATCCACCGTCTGGTAGGTCTGGGTTGTGTCAACCTCGATCACCGGGTAGGCATTTTGAGTGGCCGAGAACTGCAGGTTAAGATCAAGCTGCAGCAACACGATGGATTTGTCGGCCTTAGTCAGCCAGAAGGCAACTTCCGGCTTTTGGTTGTCGGGATCAACAGGGGTCTTCCTGCAGCTTGATGCGATATTGATACCTGCGATAATAAACAGGATTCCAGTAAGATATATATCAGGCCTCGTTTTCATGGTGGGGGTACGTTGTAGAGTCAAACTTAAAAAAAAAGCTCCCGGGTTGGGAGCTTTTCTTTTAGTCGGTAACCAAAATTATTTTTTGATCAGTTTCTGCACCTGGCGTTTGCCGTCTTTGTCAACTACGGTAACAAAATAGAGACCGTTGCTGAGTGAAGAAGTGTTGATCGTCTGACTGTTTGCATTGTTCAGTTCAAAGTTGCCAACGACCTGACCAAGCGAGGAGGTAATGAACACACGCTGAATCTGGGTGGTTGAGGAGATGTGCAGGTCATTGCTGAACGGGTTCGGATACAACCGGAGAACGTCATTATTCTCAACGGAAGGAATTCCAAGCGTGAATCCTTCAGTTCCCCAGACATAATTCAGGGCAACACTGCCGGCAAAGGTATAGGTTCTGTCGCCACCCGGTGCCGGGTCGCCGGTTCCCCAGCCTGCTCCTTTGAAGAATTTGAACGCATAAACACCGTCTGCGAGATGCAGCCAGATGGTAAAGACACCGTCGCCATCAGGGTCAACCATTTCAAGGGCCGGGTTAGTTCCGGGTTCCATCCATGAACCGTATCCGCCGCCAAGAGCTCCAGCCAGGTAAACTTTATCGCCGGCAGCGATGTTAGCCGGCTTCATGTCAACAGAAATAATCTGTTCCGGGGGAGTTGCCGGATTCGGGTCGTTGTTCACGATGAAGTCATCGAAATAGATCACGATATCTTCGGTCAGGCCGGTAGGATCGGCAAAGTCGGGCATGAAGGCAATCACCGGGTAGGTACCTGTTTTTCCTGAGAAATCGAAAACAAAATCTTCCCAGGCATTAACCTTGGTCTGAGTATTCATGCTTGCGAGTTCAAGGGTTCCGGCGGCTCCGCCTTCAAGCTTGAATTTCACCGGGCTGATTCTCGGTTTCCATACCTTAACGTGAACATACTTGTTAGTCGTAACATCGACCGGAGTCGGCAGTGAGGACCAGAAACCACCCCATGGTACGCCATCCTTGTCGCGGTCGAACTTGATGACCAGGTTGCTCAGGTTGATTCCTGACATATCAGGATTGGCAACCTTTGAGAATGCACTCAGGTCTTCAGCACCACCCGTCATGAGGTTCAGCGGGATATTCTCATAGTCTTCCATTACCGTAACGGGAGCACTTCCGACTGCGGGATCGTTATTGATCGTGATATCATCGAAATAAATGATGATGTCATCAGTCAGACCCACTGCATCCGGGAAGTCAGGAAACAGAACTACTTTAACGTATTCACCGGTTGCGGCAACAGTATTGAAATCAAAAACAAGCTCTTCCCAGGCATTGGTAAGGGTTTGCGCTGTGTTTTTTACTTCAAAGTTTCCGTCAGTTCTTTCAACCTTGAAAACAACCGGACTGATTCTGGGTTTCCATACTTTAACATGCACATACTTGTTGGCATTGATGTCGATGCCCTGGGCAAGTGTAGTGTAAAAACCAGCCCATGGATCTCCGTCCTTGCCGCGGACAAACCTGACCACGTTGTAGCTGGTATTGGCACCGGTTTTATCCGGATTGGCAACAACCTCCATTTTGCCGTTGGCACCGGAGGCAAACACATTCATGGCAATACTTTCGAAGTCTTCAATGACCTGGGCCATTGTAACTCCTGCAAAAGCAAACATCAATGTTAGCGCGAGTAAAGATTTCTTCATATAAAATAGAATTAAGGTTAACTACAATTGTGAACTATAAAAATAATCCAATTCTTGATAAAAATCATGTTACACACAAACATTTAATATAACGATCCTTTTAATTTTTTGTTCAGCCATTAATAGCCAGGGTTCTGGATCAGCTGGGAATTCTTGTCCAGCTCCGCCTGCGGTATCGGCCAAAGCAGCTGCCAGGCTGCGATGGAATAGCCGAGGCTGGCTCCCCCGGCCCCTTTAACATTGTTGATGACTTCAATCGCTCTGCCGGTTCGCTTGAGATCGTACCAGCGCTGGCCTTCGAATGCCAGCTCCAGCCTTCTCTCCTTTTCGATGGCCAGCCGCATGTCGGCCTGGTTGCCGGCGGTGGTATTCGTCAGCTTGACACGGCTCCGGATCTGGTTCACCAGCGCGGCAGCACCACCCACATCACCCGTCTCATTCAGGGCTTCAGCCTTGAGCAGCAGGATATCGGCCAGCCGGATGAAAATATAGTTCTGCGGACTGGGCCAGATATTGTTGCGGTATTTATACAGGAAAGGATACTGATCCTGTGGCCAGTTTGCGTCTGACCATTTCCCCGTGACATTGAGAAAAACAATTGAAGAAGCCTTCCGGATAAGATCCTGTTCGGCATCAAAAGCCGCCACCAGGTCATTGGAAGGAATATTGAATTTCTTCCAGTCCATCCCGATAAACATGCTGGCCCCCCAGTTGCCCGAGGAATTGGTTCCCTCGTAGTTGATCTCGAAAATAGACTCCGATGAATTCTCGTGCTGATTATCCCAGAGGTGATCATAACTTGCAAGAAGGCTGTACGGGCCGGCAATCACATCATTGCAATACTTCAGCACCTTGCTCCAGTCGTGCGGCTCCTGCGTTGCATAAACCCTTGCCAGCATGGCGTTCACGGCGCCTGTGGTTATGATGTTCTTGTTCAGGGCAGTGGGCTTGACATATGCTAAAGCCGTTTCGAGGTCCCTGACGATCTGTGCATACACATCGGCCACCGGAGCCCGGGATGGAAAGAGGATCGGATAAACATCCGGCAATATTGCTGCGCTGAAGGTCTTGAATTCTTTCAGCTGCAGGGGAACATCGCCCCACAATTGCACCAGCTGGAAATAGAGAAATGCCCTGATAAAGGAGGCTTCCCCGCGGATTTCATTTTTCCGTTCAGAGGTCAGTGCCGGATCAGGCACGGAGTCCACATTGTTAATCACCACGTTGGCCTTGCCAATGGTGGAATACAGATAGGCCCAGTCGCGCTTGACGTTTGCGTTGGTCGGGCTGATCTTGTAATCGTCAATCTGGAAATTGGCGGGATTGTCGGCTCCGGCATAGCAATCGTCAGACTGTGCATCGCCGTTTACAAAATAATCAAGCTCAAAGTATTCGTTCCGGAAATCCCCATAGACTCCGGCCAGGGCTGCTTCCGCTTCGCTGGCGGTCTTGAAGGTCGGGCCGGAAGTTGCGGAGGTCTCAACCGCAACGCCATTATCCACAGGTTTTATGTCAAGAAAATCCTCAATCTTTTGGCAGGAATAACTGGCAGCTGCAAGCAGTCCACCGATCAGGAGTATATTTAATTTTTTCATGGCTGCTACTTGTTTAGAATTCAACATTTAACCCGATAATAATTGACCGTGCCTGGGGATAGGTTCCGTAATCCACCCCGAGCGTGGTTGAACTCGTGCCAAAGGCATTGACCTCGGGGTCAAACCCGGTATAGTTGGTAAATGTCAGCAGGTTCTGGCCGGTAAGGTATACCGATAGATTCCTGATTCCCTTGATCCGGCTGTTCTCATCCAGCACTTTATACGACAGAGTCAGGGATTTTAACCGGATATAGGACCCGTCCTCCACAAATCGGGAGGAATTGTAGACATTATTTACGCTCCCGTTGCGAACGGCCCTCGGAATATCGGTGATCGTATTTTCGGGCGTCCAACGGTCCAGAACGGCCACCGACTGGTTCTTGCTGTCGAACATACCCTCCAGGTCGATCCGGGTGGCATTGTATACATCATTCCCGTAACTCCCCTGGAAAAACACCACCAGGTCCCAGCGGTTGTAGTTAAGCCGGTTCGTAAACCCGAAGGTGAACTCCGGCTGCGCGCATCCGATCACGGTGCGGTCGCCGGGATCAAAAATCCCGTTGTTGTTGAAATCCTTGTATTTGATATCCCCGGTAGCCGGGTTAACCCCTTCCGAAACATATCCGAAGAAAGAGCCCAGCGGCAGCCCGGCCTTCACAATGGATACATCCTGGTTGTTGCTGTAAATCCCGCCGTAGTAATAGACGTTGGTGTAATTGAGGGCGGTAACCAGGTTCTTGTTGAACGACATATTAAAATCGGTATACCATTTAAAGAGCCTGTCTACATTCACTGTGCTGATATTGAATTCTATACCTCGATTTTCAATGTCACCGGCATTAGTCTGGATGCTGGTGATCGGCAGGGTGTTCGAAAGCTGGACATTCAGCAGCACATCGGTGGTTTTCTTGATGTAGGCATCGAAATTCAGAACCACCCGGGTCTTGAACAGGCTAAGATCAAATCCGATGTTTGACTGCGTGGTGGTTTCCCACTTCAGGTCGGGATTGGAATAGGTAACTTGTGTTGCCGAAGGGCCTGCCAGCGGATTCTTGGGCGTCCGGCGTGAATAGGCGATCAGGCCATAGCTTGCATAGTTTGAAATACCCTCCTGGTTGCCATTTTTACCCCAGCCTCCGCGAATCTTAAGGTCGTCGATAAAGGTAAGGCTCCGCATGAATTTTTCCGACGAAAGGCGCCAGCCGGCTGAGAAGGAGGGAAATGATCCCCATTTGTTGGCGAGCTTTGACGATGCATCCCGTCTGACGGTTGCCGTTACATAGTACTTATGGCTGAAATCATACGTGGCCCGGGCGAAGAAGGAGGCCAGCGCCCACTCCTGGATGGAGGTGCCGCCGGAAATGATGTTGGCTGCCCAGAGCGACCTCACCAGGGTATCGGCCGGAAAATCGTTGCCCGACAGGTAGGAGCTGTTGCTTTTATATCGTTGTAAGCTGCTTCCTGCCAATACATTAAAATTATTTTTACCGATCGATCCGGTGTAATCAACCGTATTGTCCCACATCCAGACATTATGGTTGGTCTTGTCGGAAGAACCCATTCCGTTCTGCTTGCGGCCGTAATTGGTTTTGATATTATCGAGATAATAGTCCCATTCATGGCTCTTTACATCAATTCCCAATCTCGATTTGACCAGAAGACCCTTGATGATCCTGGCCTCTGCGTTGAAACTACCGAAAACCTGGTTGTCGTTCTCGCTCTGGTCGGATCCGTACATATAGGCAATGGGGTTTTCCCAGGAAGGCTGGAACGGGTTGGGATCGTACCAGCCGCTGGAATCGTTCTTATAAACATGCAGGAAAGGCGGCGTGTTCAGGGCGCTCATGATAACACCGCCCCGTCCGGAACTTGCATTGTCAGGAGTATCCTTTGTCCTGATATTCAGCACGCTGATATTGGTTCCAATTTTCAGCCAGGGCTTCAACTGGTTGTCGAGGTTGACTCGCACGGTGTACCGGTCGAAACTGGCCGGCTTAACGATCCCCTGCTCATTCAGGTATCCGGCTGAAACGAAATACCGGGATTTATCATCACCGCCGGAAACGGAGAGCTGGTGCGACTGGTTAAATCCGGTTCCGAAGACCTGGTCGCTCCAGTTGGTGTAGTCTGTAAATGTTGAGTCGAGCTCCTTGCCGGTAATCTCCAGCATCAGTTTCCGGTACTCTTCGGTGTTCAGCACCTCAATCGGTTTACGGAGCTGTGACATGCCAAAGTATGTGTTATAGGTGATAAGGGGCTCGTTTGCCTTCCCTCTTTTCGTTGTCACAAGCACCACGCCATTGGCAGCCCTGGCGCCATAGATGGCCGCTGAGGAAGCATCCTTCAGCACGCTCATGGTGGCAATGTCGGTAGGATTCAGGCCACGGATGTCGGTGGTCGGAACCCCGTCCACCACATACAGCGGCTCATTCCCTGCCAGCACCGAGGTAGCGCCGCGGACACGGACTGAAAGGCCCGAACCCGGTTTCCCGGAATTCTGGGTCACCTGCACCCCGGCAGCTTTTCCCTGAAGCGCCTGAAGGGCTGAAACGATGGGCCTGTCGGCAATCTCCTTTTCTCCAACCGTGGCAACCGCAGTGGTTATGTCCATTTTCTTCTGTGAACCATAACCCACCACAACGATCTCGCTGAGGTGCTTCACGTCTTCCAGTAGGATTATATCGATGACGGTCTGACTGGCAACCGGTATCTCCTGAGTAACGAAACCCACGAACCTGAAGACCAGGGTGCCGCCGGTCAGCGCTATCTGGTAGCTGCCATCCGTATTGGAAGTTGTACCATTGGAGGTTCCCTTAACCTGAACCGTAACACCGGGTATCCCGATACCACCGGCATCGGTAACTTTACCGGTAATGGTCCGGTTTTGCGCAAAAACAGCCATGGAGAGCGCAACGCAAATAATGAAGGTAAAGACTTTTTTCATATCCACAGGATTTTAAACGAAATTAGGCAAATGTTATGAATTAATGCCAGTTGCCAGTTGCCGGTGGTTGCCAGAACTATCATTCCGGCCTGCGCCGGAATGACACCACCCGGAGCACTTGTCATCCCCGCGAACGCGGGGATCGCGGCCCCCAACCTTACAGCAACATCGAAGCACTTGTCATCCCCGCGAACGCGGGGATCGCGGCCCTGAACATGACGATTGGCAACAGCCGCCTTCGGGTAACTTCAAGTAGCGTCAACCGGTCCCCGCGTTCGCGGGGATGACAACGCTTTTGGGAAACAAAAAAGGAGTATGCGGGGGTATGGTTGCTGAATACTGGCCACTCTTTTGCGTCACATGTTACGCGTCACGCGTCACGACTCATCCTCCCCAACCCCCGCTCAATCTGCTCCAGCGAAGGCAGCGCCTTCTCATAATACTCCGGCAAATCCGGGCTGGTGCTGTAACTGGCAATTCCAATGGGATTCTGGGATTTCATCAATGAATATTCGACCACGATCCGGTCCTTGGTTTTGCAGATAATGATTCCGACTGCCTCGTTTTCATGTGGTAGTCGATGGGTATCATTCAAAACATTCAGGTAGAATTCTAGTTTTCCTTTGTACTCGGGCTTGAAAGAACCGGCTTTCAGCTCAATAATAACAAGGCATTGGAGCCGACGATGATATAAGAGCAGGTCGATAAAATAATCCTGTGAACCAACTGTGATTTTGTATTGGCTGCCTAAGAAACAAAAGTCTCCGCCCAGCTCGAGCAGAAATTGTTGCATGTTTCTTAGTAATCCCACCTCGAGTTCACGCTCAGAGTGTTTTTCTGCTAATTCCAAAAAATCGAAAGTGTAATGATCCTTGATAGCCAGAGTTTTCTGGTTGTTGAATGCTTCTGCAGGCAGTTGATCATAGTTCGTTTGACCGAGGATGTATTTTTCGTAGGTTTTGTTTTCGACCTGATGTTCGAGGACCCGCTTTGACCAGCCAAATCTATTGACAGCCTCAATGAAGAATTGACGTTCCGGTTTCGATTGACACTTAGTTAAAATCATGATATTATGCGAAAAACTTATTTTGGCAGCCAGTGGCTGCCAAAATGTATCATCCTTATATTCAGAGTAAAACATTGCCATCAGGCGCAAATTTCTGGCTGAAAATCCTGTCTGTCCAGGAAATTCTTTTTGCAGGTCATCAGCCATCGTCGCAATGATTGATTTCCCCCATCCAAGCTCAATCTGTTTTTCACTTATCATTCTCCCTATATCC
>Ga0154558_1129_pt1 | contig 12018 bp, 10 predicted proteins | sample RifGroF2_FD_105701 | JGI IMG/M metagenome (GOLD analysis project Ga0154558, IMG submission 105701) | Bacteroidetes bacterium GWF2_49_14 | reverse complement strand
GTCCTGTCGAATTTTGCCGGAATTCTGGGTAATACCTTCATCGCGGTGCTTTCGATCTCCTTTATCACCTATTATTTCATGAAGGAATCGCAGCTTTTCGAAGATGCGCTGGTACTGTTCTTCCCGGAAGACAAGGAACAAAACGTCCGGCATGCGATCCACTCCATCAGCGATCTGCTCAAGCGCTACTTTATCGGGGTTTTGCTTCAATCCACCGGCGTGATCATACTGCATACCATCGGGCTTTCGCTGGTCGGGATCGAGTTCAGTCATGCCGCCACCATTGCCCTGATTGCCGGGGTGCTCAACGTGATACCCTATGTGGGACCGCTGATTGCCAGTGTGGTAGGAATTTCAGTAGGAGTCGCGGTTTCCATGCCGATGGACGTGGCACATGACCTTCTTCCACTTGTTTTCTGGATTTTTGTGGCCATGGAAGTTACCAAGGTGATTGATAATATTGTTTTCCAGCCCCAGATATTCTCCCGGTCGGTGAAATCACATCCTCTGGAGATATTCATTGTGATCCTGATTGCCGCCACCATCGGCGGGGTCATCGGCATGCTCATCGCCATCCCGACCTACACCGTTCTTCGCGTGATTGCAAAGGAGTTTTTCAACCAAAGCAAGCTCATTCAGAAGATTACTGAAGGGCTTTAATCTCTCACTTCATCCTTCTTATCAACTCTTCTTTCCTCGATCTCGAAATCGGAACCGCGCATCCGTCGCTCATCTTCAGGTACCCGCCGTCGCGCTTGATGAGGGTGGCGATATGGTTGAGGTTGACAAGGTGCGACTGGTGGGTGCGGATGAAGCCGCAGGACTCAAGGGCTGCCTCGAAGTCCTTGAGGGTGCGTGAAACCAGGATTTCCCGTTGGTTCTCGAGGATGAAGCGGGTGTAGTTGGATTCAGCCTGACAGCGGATGATGTGCTTTATCGGAATAAAATCGATTTTATCTTCCTGCGGCAGGGCGATCCGTTTTTCCTGTTCATGCAGTTTCTGGTTGTCCACCAGGTTTCTTAACCGTTCATTTTCTTCCCGGAGGTTGATGGAATTCGTGGCCTTGTCCACGCTTTCGATTAGCTTGTAAATATCGACGGGTTTAAGGAGGTAGTCTAATGCGTTGAATTGAAAGGCCTTGAAGGCGTATTCGTCGTAGGCCGTAACAAAAATGATCCCAAATCGAATATTCACCAGTTTCTCCAGCATGGTAAAAATGTCGCCGCCAGGCATCCTGACATCCAGAAAAACCAGATCCGGATTGAGGGTGCTGATCTGATCCAGAGCTTCTTCGTTCGTTGCGGCTTCTCCGATGATATGGATTTCCGGGCAATAGCGATTGAGCAATCCGGCCAGGTTTTCACGGTTGGCGGCTTCATCGTCGACGATCAGGGTGCGGATTTTCACTGCGTTGTTTTTTGGATCGGAAGTCTAAAGATAACGGTAGTTCCCGAAGAATCTGCTCCGGTTCCTCCTGTCGTGGCCAGATTCACCACTTCCGCCGAGACTTCCTGTCCGAGCTGTTCTTTCAGCAGCTGTATCCGTTGGCGGGTGAGCTTCCAACCCTGACCGAGCCCGCCGGTTTGATGGTTTTCATCCGGATGATATCCCGGGCCATTGTCGGTGACTTCACAAATTAATTGATTTTCTTCTCTCCTGAAGTTCACGGTAATTCGTCCGGCGGCGCCGAGAGCAGATACTCCGTGCATCACGGCATTTTCCACATGGGGCTGGATCAGCAGGGGCGGCACCTCGACGGCAAACAAATCGAGACCCGGATCGATCTGAATAGTAAAGGTAAACGGGAACCGGAGTTGTTCCAGTTGCAGGTAGTTCCGGATCATGTCGATCTCCTCGTTCAGTCCGATTGCCGGCTTCGACGATTGGCTCAGGATTGTCCGGACCAGTTCGCCAAATCGGGCTAAATAGAGATTTGCTTCCTCGATCTGGTTTCGGTTTACGAGGTTCTGGATTGAACTCAAAGCGTTGAACAGAAAGTGCGGATTCATCCTTGAGCGCACCGCATCCACCTCCAGCTGGGCCATTTTCCGTTTAAGATTGAGCCGGTTTTCCCTGCGCTTTGCCCGGATCCGGAGGGTTAACACAATGATGAGGGTCAGGACAAACGCGCCGGCGAGGGAGTACCAGAAGGTGGTGAGGTTGATGGTGCGGGGGGAGGGAGGGGAGTAAACTTTTGGCCAGGACTCCATCGTTTGCAAAGAATATCCGACCTCAGAACCGTATCCGGAAATGGTGTTGTCATAGGCTATTCCAACTAACATCTTGGGCAGACTTTGGATGTAATCGATGAATGGCCGGTTGAATGATAGGTCACCAAGAAAGATCGAGCGGTTATCTTTCTTTAGTTTCAATCGGTTACATTCCAACGAGTCCTTTGATGAAAAATAGACGATAAGCTTGGCATTTTTATCATTATTTCCCCTTGTTGAATCGAAGAAAGAGCTAAACCGATCATACCAGGTAACATTTGAAAAATCAGTTAAAAACCAGTAATGGCCAATAAAGTCTTTAGTTGAATGTTTCTTGCCATCCATATCGATGAAGTTAAAGGGCGGGATTTTTGTTCCAATTCTTCCGTTTTCATTCACCTTGTTTTTTTCGGCGAGGTGTCGTTGATAATCTGTGCCAGGATACAGCGCCGAGAAACGTAGAAAGAGTTTGTCGAAATCTACATCTGGAAATGTACTTAACTGGTTTTCAGCCAGCATTGCCTGATACCAATACAGATCCCATCCGCTTAAAACCATTGAAGCTATGTTGAAGTATTGTTCAGTTGAATTGTCGAATCTTGAAGTAAAAGGGATTTCAGTTCGATAAGTTTCAATGAAATCGCTGATGAACTCACGGTAAGAATCTGATTTGTAGCCGTTAGAACTGTTCAAGAATTGCCTGAATCTCCTAAGGCTATCGACCGGAGTTTGATCGGTTAATTTGAATCCCCACCGGGTGAACTCCTCCAGTTGATAAGATAGTATTGCATACTTGGTTTCAAATTCCATAAAGTCAATAAAATCCGGACTAAGCATGCTTTTATTCTGGATGATGCTTTTTTGATTTTCCTGCGAAGTCTGTATTGATTTCTTAGGATTACCTGGCATGAAATACCTTGATAATGAATTTAGTGCGACCTGGTCGGATTCCTGACAGTTTGAAAATTGCAATGAACTAATGTCATCTAGGTCCAATGAAAAGCTGACTGAGTCTCCCGGTTTTATAAAAACCTGTATCTGATCTTTGTTGCCAGGAGAAGCCCATAGCGGGTTGTTATAGGAATCATCATAGTAGTAAATATCAACCGTTCCGTAAGTCAGCTGGTAATCAAAGGATATCGAAAATCTTCCATCTTTATCAGGAAATATTGGAAATTCCCTGTTTGAAACCTGATCCCCGGGTAGATAAGCAATGATTTTTTTATTTGCAATATTCAGCATTTGGCCGTTGATCAGGACGTTATTCTTACCCGGAGACCGCACGGAAGTGTTTATTATCTCAATTGTCTCGAAAAAGTAATGTACATATCCTCCTGACAATGAAACCTCAAAGACTAAGCTTTCCGGCGTATAACCCCCAAATCTTATCTGGGCTGGATGTCCGGCAGACACTGGCCATTTGATGGTCATCCTGGTTACTGTGTCCTTAGTTGGAAATTGTCTGTAAAACGAAGATTCATGGTTTGTAATGTCATATGCCCTTGATAGGCTGAAAACGCCATTACTGTCGGGCACAGGTGGAAAAGTATCCCATTTGTTAATCCTCGATGCTTTCTTGTTGTCGTATTCAAAGCTTAGGGTATCAGGCGCAGGCCCATTAAGTGAAGGGAAGAATTCATGGATCAGGAACTTGTAGTATGAGTCGTTGTATCTGTTGAGTATCCTTGGAAATTCGATGATGTGCTTAATTTCCTTGTTAGATTCGGCCAATTCCAATATTGCACTGTACAAGGAATCGACACCATTAATATCAAGAATGTTTCCTTGATGGTCCATGACAAAGGAAATCGGATAATACAATTCCGTGTTATAAAGGGAGTATAAGACTCCGGGTTGGTACCAGTTGTTAGTTTTAGTATTCTCGTCTCTTTTAGAACTTCTTGACAGCCAGAAGTAATCCGAGGCTGTACCTTGATATGACATGGTAAGGCAATATCTTTCCAGGCTGGCACTATCTACCCTGAACTGATATTTCGTAATCCTTTTATCATTTGTCTGATAGGTAATCTGTGGATTAGTATGTGATGAAACAATCATCTCATATTCGAGGATATCTCCCTGGTTAAAAAAATACCTCAAATATTGTCCATCCGCATTGATGTGAAATGTCCAGATAAACAAGGTTATACACGATAACATTACCCGAATCCCGAACCCTGACCCCCGAACCCCAAACCCCATACCCTTTTTCATAGCTCTTTTATTTTCAATTTTAAAAGTAGGCACTCGAATCCGGATGCCGGCGCGTGAATGAGTGGTTGGCGGGGTTGGGTGAGTATTTGGGAACCCCGACGGCAGATCGCAGACGGCGGACGGCAGGGGTTCGTCTTGAGCCGGAAGATTGAAATCCTGAGGGGGCAGCATACTTGATGGTTTTGATTCTCCGTTTATGTATAACTCATATATTTGCATGAGTAGAAAGAATACCGCAAATGAACATCCAAGCTGAGAAGTTGCGATTGGTTAAGTTGATTCTTGAGACGGATAATCCGAATCTCATTGAGTCGATAAAGAGACTATTTTTGAAGGAGTATCAGCAAGACTTTTGGGAAACCTTATCTCAGGTTGAGCAGGATGATATTATCGAGGGGCTCAAGGAGATTGAGGCTGGTAACGTGGTGGATTATAAAGAATTCATGGGTAAATTCAAGTAATGCCCCTTCAGGTAAAAATCAGTAATAAGGCCTCATTAAGTATAGAGAGACTTCTGAATTACCTCGAAGCCAATTGGTCTGTAAGGGTAAGGAGCGACTTTATAATGAAATTAGACAGGGCGATAAATCTTATTCAATCTCAGCCGGATAGTTTTCCCTCCAGTACCGTTATCAAAGGATTGCATAAATGCGTTGTTACCAAGCAGACCTCTCTTTTTTATACCTATGATAAGGCTTACATTTATATTGTGGCCTTATTCGATAACAGGCAGGATCCCAAGAGGTTGAGGAAAGAAGTCAAAAGTTAGGTACTGGAAGTCTGAGATTTTAATTCAGGGAATACTCGAGAGTCATGCTATCGTCAGGAATTGGCTGACCGGTGGCCCGGAGTTCAGCAATGTAAAGCTCAATTGCCTCCTTAGCCATATCAATTGCATGAACCACATTGTCTCCATACGTGATGCAGCCTGGTAGTGCTGGTACTGTAACTGTATATGAACCTTCCGGCTCTTTATGGAGGAGAATTTTATAGGTAAGCGAGGTTGACTTTTCCATGGACACTATTTATGTAGCTATATTCAAACATATGCAGATTTCAGATTCAGGGGATCCCTGTTTTGAGGCAGGGGATCCCGATATTCATCGGGATGACAATCGCCGATCTCCCTGAATCTCATTTTCATCACTCGACACTCTGCGCCGGAGCCTCAACGATGTAATCTCTTACTTCGATAAATTTCTGATCTTCACCTTCATAATAACAGGATTGTCATTCGGTTTCAGTGAGTCAATCATCAGCAGCAGCTGCTTATTCTTCTCCGGATATTTAGGCTCAATGCGATCAAAGTCGCCGGCTTCTTTGGCCTGGATCAGGTCGATGGCCTGCCAGAGACAATACACATAGCCATCGCGGCAGGTGAATTGCCAGATGAGGATCGGACCGCCATCGAGATCATTAGGAATGCCAACGGGGCCCTTTCCATCGGGCATTACGAAATTCTTAATCTCGACTAATTCCCGGGAATGCTTAAAGAAGATCGAGGGCAACGTTTTATCCGGTGGTACGGTGTTGTTAAAAATGAAGACGGGCCCGAGATCCCGGATGTTCCCTGCATCATAATTTTGATTTTTGTACAGACTGTATCTGCCATAAAAGAACCGCTCCTCAAAGGGCATGGGATTGGGGCCACGATTAAACACCAGGTAAGGCGTCCATTCACCGTTTTTGGTAATCAGGTAACTGGTGTCCCGTGAAAAATTGTTCAAAATAACCTGTCCGCTGGAGGTCAAGGCAAACATTCCGTATGGCGTGGTTTGGGGTTCTTCTTTCAGATGGGGCAGGGCAAAGGGATACTCTTTCCATTTCGTTCCATCACTGTTGTAGATGGTTACCGGAGTGTATTTTTCTTTCGGGACCAGTGTGCTTCCTGATACATAAAACTTTGAACCGGAAACCAAAATCTGCATTCTTTCAGGATATTCCTGAAACCGCAGGGTCTTTTCATACTTCCCGGCCAGGTTAAAAAACTTTATCTCATTGGTGGTATCCCTTGACAGGCAGTATCTTTCGTTCTCTTCGTCGAACATGAAATTATTGGTGTACATATACTCTCCGGGACCGGCACCGTGGTGGCCAATTTTATTCATAAATCGCCCGTCTTTGGCAAACACCATCAGTTCCTGGCCGAAGTCGTTGATAATGAACCGGTCGGGGCCGATAAACAGGTTGCAGAATCCGCCGACCAGAGGTCCATCAGATTTTAGCCTGATATAGGTGATGTCATCGGCAAAATCCGAGAGAAAAATATCACGGGGTTGCGATTGGGTGAGGTTAATGTGGTAGGGAAGAGCCGATTGACTCGCCTTATCAGTATTGTGCCGAGCGGAATTGCATGAAGCCAGAAAGAATGCAAAGGTGATCAGCAATGCCGGGTATTTCATGGCAGGTTGAGTTTTGTTAAAGGTAGGGATTTTGAACGTTGATGCTTCAGCCTTGGAGGCTCTCCCTTCATCCTTCTGATCCCATACCCTTAGTCATGAGCCAGATGATTGAAATCCTGACGGGACTGTATACTGATGGTTCTGAATCTGAATGCCAGACTTTAAACGACTCCTTCATTTTCGGTTTTACCCAATCCGGCTTGCCGCAGTATAGCATGGAAGGTTCCTTTAGGGAGGTCTTTGTTTCCGTGAACGGGTACAACAATCACTTTCTTTTTATCGGGGTGATAATAAATGTGATGACTCCCATTGGAACGGCGGAATGCGTAGCCATTCTCTTCCAGAATCCGGATCAGGTTTTTGGCAGAATAATTCAATGTTCAGTCAGGTTCAGGGAATACTCGAGAGTCATGCTATCGTCAGGAATTGGCTGACCGGTGGCCCGGAGCTCAGCAATGTACAGCTCAATGGCTTCCTTGGCCATGTCAATTGCATGATCCACATTGTCTCCATACGTTATGCAGCCTGGTAGTGCTGGTACTGTAACTGTATATGAACCTTCCGGCTCTTTATGGAGGAGTATTTTATAGGTCAGTGAGGTTGACTTTTCCATGGATACTATTTATGTAGCTTCATTCAAATATAGGCAAATTCCTGAATCTCATTTTCATCATTCAACACTCTGCGCTGGAGCCTCAACGTTGTAATCTCACCCTTCAAAATTTCCCGCCCATGCTCTCTTGCCTGCCATACCCCGTCAGCTCAAACCGATCCGGATAAACGGAGAGGATCCCGAACGCGTTGGTGGTGCCTTCAACCATCCCTTTGAGATTGATGACCCGGACATTGCCGATTGTATCATCGCCGCCGGAGTGTTTGTGGCCGCAGAGGTAGAGAACCTGTTTATCAGCATGTTTCAGGATTTCCAGCAATTGCGGGGTGTCCCAGAGACTGTGTGCATCGCCCGGAAGGGCGGGCATGTGGCAGAAGAGGATCAGCGACTGATGGTTTCGGTTTGATTTTTTAACCTGATGCCGGATCCAGCGCAGCTGCTCTTCACCCAGGCCGCCATTCCATTCCTGTGCATTTGGCGCACCCTCAGATTTTAAGCGGTTATACGTCTCCAGCCCGATCTCATACTTCCTGCTCCCCTCCGGCCATCCTTCCATGCTGTTCACCATCCCATTCAGAAACAGCATCCTCACCCCCTCCTTAATCTTAACTTCTTGCCTTCTTATAATCTTTCTTTCGCTTTTCGCCTTTTTTCTTTCGCCTTCCGTAAGGTCATGATTCCCTGCCACAATCACAACATTCTTCCCAAGTGGCCGCAGCCTCTCAAACACCGGTCCGAAGCTCTTAAAATCCCGGTCAATCACATCCCCCAGCAGCACCGTTAAATCGACCTTCTGACTCACCAATTCTTTAACAGCCTCCTCGGTTTTCCCCAGGCTGAGCTGGTAATGGCGTGTGCCAGCCGTCGGGCAGTCGCAGTATTGGACATCGGCAATTAAACCAATTTTCAAGGAAGGGTTTTGAGCAAACCCGTCCAGATTGGACATGAAAATTAAAGTTAGAAGGAGGAAAGTTGAGATTCGAACACAGTGTGTTGAGAGCTGAGGTTTCAGATTCAGGTGATGCCTGATTTGAGGCTGGGGATCCCGATTTTCATCGGGATGACAGCCCGTACGCACCTGAATCTTATTTTCAGCATTCAACACTCTGCGCTGGAGTCTCAACGTTCGAATCTCTTTCATCTTCCCCTCGCCTTCTTAAGCCTGATATTTTCGGTCTGGCCGGCATATTTCAGTTCGAGCATGTATATCCCGTCGGCATAATTCGACAGATCAATCAGGTAACTTCCCTGGGTTACATCAATCCAGGTTATCTCCTGCAGCGGCTTCCCGTCCTGGGTATTGAGACGGGCTTTAACCGTTGTAGGGGAGTTGAAATGGAGCATCAGGGTGGTGTTGAGGGTAGGCCGGTGGGGATAGACGAGGACCCATGCGTCCTGTTTGGCATAGTCAGGCTTTTTGCTGTCAACCGTGAAGGACTGGAAGATCTCGTTGCCAAAGTCGCTTCCGAAAACTTTGATCAGCTGTCCATCAGCACTGACCAACCGCACAAATCCCATACCTCCCCGCGGGTTGGCCCAGAATTCCAGGCCGTCGCCTCCCTTGTCGGTGACCAAAAGGGTATAGTGGCCGTCGGGCAGGGAAATCGTGTCCTTGTATTCGGTGGAGGATTTGAACTCGTCTTCTTTTTTCTGAGCCCACACCTTACCGACTGCATCGGTGATTTTCCAGGCCGTCTGTGCGGTGTCTTTATTGGTTTTGCATATCAGGGTAAACTTTGATGGATAAACCGGGGGGGCGGTAAAGACCGAACTCATCCGGTTGTCGCCGGCGTAAGCGTCGGATTTTCCGTTGGGTTTGTTCAGGGTAACGGTGAAGGCGGAGGTTGCCTTATCGGAATAAAGGATTCCGGGGAGAAAAACCTCTTCGGATTTTCCGAAGGCAAGATTGCCGGTCCAGTTGTATACCATCGGTTTTTGTCCGGCCAGGCCGTAATCGATTTTGAGCGATTTCAGCGGGGCGGTCCCATTGTTTTTGATCAGGATTTTTGAATCGTACCCGATCGGGTTCATTCTCGAAAAGTTCTCATGGGCCGATGGCGCCAGGATCTCCTCGATAGCCGCATCGGCCGTGGCTTTCGGCTTGTCGTACTGGATCAGGAAGGAACTGAAGACGTAGTTGGCCGAGGGTTTGCCGCGTTTTACAATGTAGGGTTCCATGTTTATGTCGATGGAGTGGCTGCTGCCCGGTTCCACGAACAGGTCGAAATGTTCGGGGTTCACCATGCAGCCCGGGCACCAGTTGGCGCGGTCGTAGATCCAGGTTCCGGCCTGCGGGTATACGGGGTTGGTGCCGCATTTCATCCAGATATCCCGATGTTCGGCCGTCTTGCCGTCGAACAGGATATCCCGGTATTTGGAACAGAACTCCGCGCAATTCTCCTGCTCATCCATACCATGACCGGTCTGAATCACGCGAAGGCGCATGAGCCGGGTTTTTCCGGATACCTGTACATATTTGGTATTCAGGTATTTTTCGATATTGTCGGTGGAGTCGCCGTACGGAAATTGTCCGTTCCACATCGGGAGTACCGATAGGATGTTGGCAACCGGCGGACCGGTTACAAACTCAAATGCTACGGAAATCTTCCAGCCGCAGGTCTTGTCGGATTCATATCCGGAGTGGACATACTCGATGGTTGCCTTGTCGCGGAGGAGGCCGGAGAACTCAGTTACATCGGCCTTGAAAGTGAAGAACCATTTGGTACCGAAGAAGCGGCCATAAGGCGTGATGAGCCGGGCGATCTCATATTTGTAGTCCTTTCCTGCGGGGTCTTTTCCGATCAGGTTGATATAGTCGATATAGTCCCATTCTCCGCACTGCATTGCATCGGGGCACTGGAAAGTGACCAGGATATTGACTTTCCGGAAGGCGACATCGGGTTTTGGGAAAACCACTTCGGCCGGGTAGGCTTTCACGCCCTGCGAGGGATCGGTGACCACCTGGACCTTGTTGTGGGTTATTATCAGCGTGGTGTCCTGAGCGAATCCGGCGCCCGAAGCAGCCATGAGAATCAGAAAAACAGGAAGGGCAAAAGCTGAGCTCTTTTTCATGGATAGTAAGCGTTAGAAATCTGGTTTATCATTAGCCAAATTTAACCTAAAACCCTACCTTCGGAGTTCGAACCTGAACATTTTACACCGTATTTTAAAATGAAAGATAAACAGACAGTTAACCGCAGAAACTTTCTGAAGGCTGGTTTGGTCGGGGCTGCTGCCATAACCGTTATTCCGCGCCATGTGATGGGCGGACCGGGTTATACGGCACCGAGCGATCAGCTGACGAAAGGGATTATCGGGGTCGGTGGCATGGGCCGCGGCCATTATGAGTATGAAGGGACCAAACTTCTGGCGATTTGCGATGTGGACAAGGGGCATCTCCGGGACGGACTTGCCGCGGCTGGACCGGGTGTTACCGGATATCACGATTTTCGCGAACTGCTTGCAAGGCCTGATATTGATGTGGTGCATATTGCCACCCCTCCGCACTGGCATGCCCTGATGGCGATTGCCGCCGCGGAAGCCGGCAAGGACATCTGGTGCGAAAAACCGATGACCCGTACGATCGGGGAGGGAATCAAAGTGGTGGAGGCGGTGAACCGTCACGGCCGGATGTTCCGTCTGAATACATGGTTCCGTTTCAAGGATAATTTTTACGGTTTGGGAACCGACGTTAAACCCCTGAAGAAACTGATCGATAGCGGTATCCTCGGATGGCCGCTGAAGGTTACAGTCAGCGGGATCACCGGGTACGACTGGAAATTTTACTGGAGCGGCAAGACCAACCTGAAGCCGATGCCGGTACCGGAAGATCTGGATTATGATATGTGGCTCGGGCCAGCCCCTTACAAGCCCTACAATCCGGAGCGGGTGCATTCCGTTTTCCGCGGGTACTGGGATTATGACGGAGGCGGCCTGGGTGATATGGGTCAGCACTACCTGGATCCGGTGCAGTATATGCTCGGGAAAGATGATACCAGCCCGGTGCTGGTTGAGGTTGACTCCCCGCAGCAGGATCCGGATGCATGCGGCACCTGGAGAAGGATTGAATATACCTATGCCGATGGATGCAAGATCATCCTCGACGGGGAGAACCGCGACAAGAATGCGGCATACATTGAGGGCCCGAACGGTAAGGTATACCGCGGATTCAAATCGGATATCCCGAACCTCCAGAAATTCATCGAGACTCTGCCTGAGCCTGAACCGCAGATCGGAATCTTCTCCGAATCGGTGCGTACCCGACAGAAATTTGCCCTAAACGAAATGAACGGCCACCGGTCGTCAACCATCGTTAACCTGGGTGTTGTCGCACTACGACTGGGCCGCTCCCTGAAATATGATCCGGTGAACCAGGTGTTCATCGACGATGAGGAAGCGAACAGGATGATTAATCAGCCGATGCGGAGCCCGTGGACGCTGTAATAATTTACGATTTACGATTTACGATTGATGACCGATGACCGATGACCGATGACCGACGAAAGAAGGCAATTGCCTTTTCACGTGTCACGCGTCACGCTTCACGAAAAAATAACGAGATGAAACAATACACATACA